>Ga0307478_10000407_pt1 | contig 45723 bp, 35 predicted proteins | sample atmos_gasesECM4C_2_FD_203713 | JGI IMG/M metagenome (GOLD analysis project Ga0307478, IMG submission 203713) | Hardwood forest soil microbial communities from Morgan-Monroe State Forest, Indiana, United States - atmos_gasesECM4C_05 | ecosystem: Environmental > Terrestrial > Soil > Temperate...
CGGACGGTGTCAATCGTGGGTTCTTGCCAACGACCAACGACCGACGACCAACGACAGTTTTCTACCAACGACCGGTTTTCTACGCCGCTGCCTTCATTTTCTCCGCAGCTTCCACTACTTCGTCAATCGTGCCTTTCATGTAGAAGGCCTGCTCTGGAATATCGTCATACTTGCCTGACACGATATCCTTGAAGCCCTTCACCGTATCCGCGACCTTCACGTAGCGCCCCGGCGAACCAGTGAACTGCTCAGCAACGTGGAACGGTTGCGACAGGAAACGCTGAATCTTGCGCGCCCGCGCCACCGTAACCTTCTGGTCTTCGCTCAGCTCGTCGATACCGAGAATCGCAATGATGTCCTGCAAGTCTTTGTAGGTCTGCAGGGTCTTCTTCACGGCTTGCGCCACGTCATAGTGCTCTTGCCCAACGATACGCGGATCGAGAATGCGCGAAGTCGACGCCAGCGGATCGACCGCGGGATAGATGCCGATTTCCGTCAAGGCGCGGGAAAGCACCGTGGTCGCGTCGAGGTGGGCAAACGTCGTCGCCGGCGCCGGATCCGTCAAGTCGTCAGCGGGCACGTAAATCGCCTGCACCGACGTAACCGATCCCTTCTTGGTCGACGTGATTCGCTCCTGCAACTCTCCCATTTCCGTGGCCAGGTTTGGCTGGTAGCCCACGGCGCTCGGCATGCGGCCCAGCAGCGCCGACACTTCCGAGCCCGCCTGTGTGAAGCGGAAAATGTTGTCGATGAAGAGCAGCGTATCCGCGCCTTCTTCGTCGCGGAAATATTCCGCCACGGTCAGGCCGGTCAGTGCGACGCGCAGCCGGGCTCCTGGCGGCTCAGTCATCTGCCCATAGATCAGCGCGGCCTTCGACTTCGAAGGAACCCCCGGCGTGATCACGCCCGACTCGCTCATTTCGAGCCAAAGATCGTTGCCCTCGCGCGTGCGCTCGCCGACGCCGGCAAACACCGAGAAACCGCCGTGCTGCTTGGCAACGTTGTTGATGAGTTCCTGAATGAAGACCGTCTTGCCGACGCCCGCGCCGCCGAACAACCCAATCTTGCCGCCCTTCAGGAACGGCTGGATCAGATCAACGACTTTCACACCGGTCTCAAACATTTCAGCCGTCGTGGCTTGTTCATCGAACGCCGGAGCGGGCCGGTGGATCGGCCGCCTCTCCTTGTATTCGATCGGACCAAGCTGATCGACAGGCTCGCCAATCACGTTCATGACGCGCCCCAGCGTCCCATGGCCCACGGGCACGGAAATCGGCCCGCCCAGGTCGATCGCCTTCATGCCGCGCACCATGCCATCCGTAGCTTCCATGGCAATGCAACGCGCTCGGCCCTCTCCCAGGTGCTGCTGCACCTCAAGAACGACGTTGATCGGCTGCGGCACCTTGAAGCCGTCGCTGACCACGCGCAGCGCCTGGTAAATCGGCGGCAGGCCCGCCTCGGTGAATTGCACATCCACCGCCGGCCCTGCAATCTGGATTACGTGTCCAATGTTTTCTGACATAGGAAAATCGCTTCTCGCTCCTGGATTCCAGCTGCTGGCGTGCGATTGGTCCGAAACGTCACGCCACTTAAGGATTTGAGCTTGCCGGCAGCCAATAGCTAGTAGCCAGTAGCTGCTCTTACTGCGCTGCCGCCCCGCTCACAATCTCAATGATTTCCTTCGTGATCTTCGCCTGGCGCGCCCGGTTCATGGCGAGTGTGAGCGAATCAATCATGTCCGTCGCATTGTTGGTCGCAGATTCCATAGCGGTCATACGCGCCGCGTGTTCCGCGGCCACCGACTCCAGCAACGCATGAAAAATCTGGATACCCACATATTTCGGCAGCAAATCGTGGAAGAGTTCTCTCGGAGATTGCTCGTAGATGTAGTCCACCGGCGCGGTCGCGAAACTTTTGGCCGCCACGTCAATTTCGCGCGCTTCCGTGGAACGCATGCCCACGCCTGCTGAGATCGCCGCCTTCTGCGCCTCTTCTTTTTCTTGTTGCGTCAGTTCCCGCGCTACCTGTACCTGCGCCACGCCGACTTCCACGATCGGCAACACCCGCTCCACCACCAGCCGTTGCTGGATCACGGATTTGAATTCATTGAAGATCAGGTAAACCGCGTCGATCGCCCCCTCGGAGTAGCGCTCGATCACCCTCTGCGCAATTTCCGATGCCAGCGCGTAATCCACCTTGTTCAAGACACCGATGCGCTCCCCGATCAGCGTCGGCCGCGCAGCCTCGGTCGAGTCAAACGCCCTCGGCTCTCCCATCGGGAAACGCCGCCGCAGAAAATCGCGGCCCTTGCGTCCAATGGTCTCGATCTCAATAGTCCCCGACTTGTCTTTCAGGAACTGCATGGCGGCCTTGAGGATGTTCGTATTGAACGCTCCCGCCAGTCCCTTATCGCCGGTTACGACGATCAACAGGATGTTGTGCTCCGCCCGCTGCGCCAGTAGCGGATGCCGCGGCTCACCCGTCTCCGGATCGTAAATCTCCGCACGCGACACCAGCGACTTCAGCACGTTGGTCAACATCTGCGCATAAGGCCGCGCCGCCAGCGCCCGATCCTGCGCCCGCCGCAGTTTCGCCGCCGAGACCATCTTCATGGCCTTGGTGATCTGCCGCGTGTTGATCACGCTGCGAATGCGCCGCTTAATGTCGAGTATGTTGGCCATGAAAAACCAGCTGTTAGCTCTTAGCTGTCAGCTCTTAGCGAAACCTTTAAACCGGAAACACTGTCATGTAAACCGAAAACACTGTCATCCTGAGCGGAGTGAGGCACCAGCCGAACGTAGTCGAAGGACCCCATCGCAGCTTCGCTCTCATACAAGGCTCGTGAAGCATTTCAGCCACAACGTTCAAGTCTGAAGTACCCGGCCACAACCGCCAGCAGCCAGAAGCCTACTGCTTCCTGGCCGCTACGAACTGCTCCTTGCACTCCTTGATCATTTTCGCCATCTCGGCCTTCAGACCATCATCGAGAATTTTCTTCTCCATGATGGTGCGCAGCAGGCCTGGATTCGCCGTGTCGACATACTTGTACAACTCCAGTTCAAACGGTCGCACCTGCTCAACCGGCATGTCGTCCAACGCACCGCTCGTTCCGGCAAAAATGATCAGAATCTGCTTGGAGAACGGCAGCGGCGAGAACTGTCCCTGCTTCAACAACTCCACCAACCGCTGGCCGCGATTGAGCTGGTTCAGCGTCGCCTTGTCGAGATCGCTGCCGAACTGGGCAAATGCCGCCAGTTCGCGGTACTGCGCCAGTTCGAGTTTCAGCGATCCGGCCACCTGGCGCATGGCCTTGATCTGCGCGCTGCCGCCGACGCGGCTCACCGAAATGCCGACGTTCACCGCCGGGCGTACGCCCGAGTTGAACAGATCGGTTTCCAGGAAGATCTGCCCGTCGGTAATCGAAATGACGTTCGTCGGAATGTACGCCGAAACGTCGCCCGCCTGGGTTTCAATCACCGGCAACGCGGTGAGCGACCCACCGCCCATCTTGTCGCTCAGCTTGGCGGCCCGTTCCAGCAACCGGGAATGGAGGTAGAACACGTCCCCGGGATACGCTTCACGCCCCGGCGGCCGCCGCAACAGCAGCGAAATTTCGCGGTACGACGCCGCATGCTTCGATAGATCGTCGTAGATGACGAGCGCGTGTCCCTTGTTGTCGCGGAAATACTCGCCCATCGCGCACGCAGAATAGGGTGCGATGTACTGCATCGGCGCAGGTTCCGACGCCGACGCCGCCACCACGATCGTGTACTCCATCGCCCCGGCGTCCTCGAGAATCTTCACGACCTGCGCAATCGAGGACCGCTTCTGCCCGATCGCGCAATAAATACAGATCAGATCATTTCCCTTGCTGTTGATGATGGTGTCGAGCGCGATGGCCGTCTTGCCCGTCTGCCGGTCGCCAATGATCAACTCGCGCTGACCGCGCCCGATCGGGATCATCGAATCAATCGCCTTCAACCCGGTCGCCATCGGCTCCCGCACCGGCTGCCGGTCAATCACACCGGGAGCAATCCGTTCCAGGGCAATGTATTCGGTCGTCGCGATCGGACCCTTATCGTCAATCGGCTGGCCCAGGGAATTCACCACCCGTCCCACCAGCTGCTTGCCCACCGGCACGCTCATGATGCGGCCCGTGCGCTTGACCTCATCCCCCTCGCGGATCTCGGTGTAGTCGCCGAGCAGCACCACACCTACCTGGTCCTCTTCCAGGTTCATCGCGAGTCCGGCGATCTCGTGGGGAAACTGGAGCAGTTCCCCGGCCATCACTTTGTCGAGGCCGTACACGCGCGCAATGCCGTCGCCCAGCGAGATCACTGTACCCACTTCATCGACGGTGATCTTGCTCTCGTAGTTCTCGATCTGCTCGCGGATTAACTGCGATATCTCGTCTGCCCTGATTTGTGCCATAAAAAGTCAGCTCTTAGCTGCTAGCTGTTAGCCGCTAGCTTTGAGATTCGAACCCAAGCTACTGTTTCTTCCTCGCAGCATCATTCCCAAGTGCACTAGAGGACGCCGCGATCCCGCCGGGGCGAAAACGCAACTGCCCAAAGTCGCCCTTCGCGATCTTTGCGGCCTTTCTTCGCGTCCTTTGCGGTTAAAGGCTTTAAGCCAGCGGCCGCCAGCTAGAGACCGTTAGCTGCCCGCAATCTGCTCCCGAATCCTCTCCAACTGCCCCAGCACTGATCCATCGTAGATCGTGCTGCCCACTCGCACCACTGCGCCGCCAAGTATCGCAGCATCGCGGGTGTACCGTGCCCGGACTTTCTTTCCCGTCAGGCGTTCCACTTGAGCCTCGAGCAATCGCTTTTCCGGCTCGCTCAGATCGCGGGAACTCGTAATCTGTGCTTCGGCAAAACCCATACGTGCATCGAGTTCATGCCCAAGTTGTTCAACCATCGCAGCGAAGAAATGCATCCGCCTGTGGTCGATAAGCACGGCCATGAAATTCCGCACTTCACGGGAAAACTGCTCGCGGCGCACGATCGCGTCCAGGACGCCACGCTTCTGCTCCGCCGCAATCGCCGGATTCTCCCAAACCTTGCGCAAATCCGGATTCGCCTCAAGCAGCGCAACCATGGCATGTAATTCCCGCACCACCCGCGCAGCATCGAGATGTTTGTCGAACACCACATCCGCGAACGCACGGGAATACACTCTGGCGACCGAAGCCATGACCTAGTTCTTGCCTCCGCCCTCGGCGTTTCCTAGCCGGTCCGCAAAACTCCGCACCAGCGAGGAGTCCGTGTTTGCGTCCACGTGAATCTGCTTTTTCGCCAGCGCAATGGCCAAATCTGCCGCGTAGCCGGTCAAATCGCGCCGCGCCGCCTTGGCAGCTGCCGCAATTTCCTGCTGCGCCGATTCCACGATCTTGCGAGCGTCTTCCTCTGCCGCGGCTTTGATACGCGCTTCTTCGGCAGCCAGATCCGCTTCGCCCGCAGTCTTCATCGCGGAAATCTCATCGTCCAGCTTCGACAGGCGCGATTCAATCTCCGCCAACCGGCGATTCGCATCCTCACTCGCGCGCCGTGCCTCTTCCATCGCCCGTTGAATCGCTTCGGTGCGCGCACGGAAAATTCCCGGCAGGTACTTCCGCCCAGCCCAAAGCAGCACTGCGGCGATCACCGCAAAATTCAGCGACACGGCTAGCCAGTAGGCATACTGCAGATTGCCCCCCGTAAGCTTCGACAGCCAGACCACCGACGCCGATTGCTTGAATTGAGCCGTCTCCTCGTCTTCACCCGCCGCTTCGCGGGTCTCTTTCGCCAGTTGCTCCCCGAATCCGGGCTGCCGATTCTTTCGTTGTCCTGCCTGTTTTTCCTGCTGGGTTTGCTGCGCAGTGGAGGAATTCGCGGACGAAGACCCCGAAGGAGAACTGTTCGACTCCTGCGCATGCGCCACAAGTCCCAGAACCAGGACTAGCGCGAGCCCAAATACCGCAAAAGAAAGCTTGGGCGACTGCAACGTGTTCCGCCGTGCTTCCCTCATGCACCACCCGCCGGACTCTGAGCGCTCACCGGGCGAAGCACCCGGTGCAGGATTTCTGTCGCCAGCCGTACCGACTCAGACTGCAGCCCTTCCTGGGCCGCAATCTTGTCCTGCTCGATCGCCGCACGCGCCTCCTCGACCTGCTGGTGGGACCGGCTCCGAGCCGTCGCCAGGGCCGCTGCCCGTGCCTGTATCGCCGCTTGGCGGCGTGCTTCCAGGTTGCGGAACACGGCGATGCGAGCCTCGCGGAGACGCTGTTCGTATTCCGCGGTACGCGCCTCGGCGGCGGCCACATCGGCCCGAGCTTTCTCGATCGCACCCTCGGTCTTGGCGCGCCGTTCCGCCAAAACCCTTGCCAGCGGCTTGTGCAGCACGACCGTATATATGGCGTACAGCAGCACCAGCATGATTACGGTCGGGATGGACCCGAGCAGTAATCCGCCTAGTTGTCGAAGCGTCTCATCCATGGCTGAGCTGATTACCGGAAGAAAGAGGGCTACAAAACCCCTAAAATTAACATCCTAAGGAGCTTGTGTCAACGAGCCGGCCTGGAAGTTCGGGGCGGGAATCGCCCCGGACCGGAAAATTTTTCCACCTGTCAAGTCTTCTTTCGAGGACTTGGCTGAACTTATCCTTGACTTCCCCCGGATTGGGACTAGGATAGCTACATCACCTCCGATCCAATTCAGGATCGAATGGGCCGGTAGCCAAGAAAAGTCACCGCTTTTTGGCTCTCGGCCCATTTAATTTCAGCTGATAGCTCTTAGCCGTTAGCTCCTAGCTCACCCGTTTGCACCTCGTCGATGCACCCGTGTTTCGGATTCCACGAGAAGAGAACTTTTCTTTTCTCGAGTAAACGATCTGGATTCCCACTGTTGCCGACCTTTTCATGATCCGTCGGTGGTAGGGACCGCATCCGTGTGCATTGCGTGCGACCCGATTCTCGCTGGCCTCACGCGGACCGCACACGAGTAGAAGCTCATGTCGAAGCTGGTACGATTATTCCCGATTAGAAACCACCGTCCACTAGGTTTTTAATCGCTCCGGCTGGGCCAAGGCTCAAAATGGACGAGTTGAAGTTGCTTTCCGTCCCACTCATAAAAGGTGCTGCCGCAGCCAAGTTCCTTTGAGTGGCCAGTTGCGATAGTCAGCCGACTGGTGCGCTTGAAATCGATGATTGCTTCCAGTCCGTTCTTTTCGCTACATCCCACAACCAGCCGCGGTTCATACACCGCTCCGGAACGAGCGTCAACGATTACGAACTGGAGGCAAGGATAGACCGGCGAAATTGGGGCCCTTGCGCGTTTCCGAACGAATGCGACTCCGATAGGCATGCTGTAAATCGGTAGTCAATAATGGCGGAGCGGGTTTGCCTTTGAAGGTGGCAGCAACCGGGTAAAGTTCGAAACTCCACTGGCCAGATTGTCTGGTCAATCCGATCTTTTGGGCGATACTGCCCCTCGAGAGGACAAGCAAAACACCGGCGACGCTCCACGCCTTCATCTGTACTACCAACTCCTGAAACAGGTACAAACTCATGCGCCAGATCCACAATTTCGTCCAGCAGCTGGGCTTGAGCTAAGAGCTAAAGGCTAAGAGCTAAGAGCTGAGAGCTGAGAGCTGACAGCTATTTCACCACCCACTCCTTCACCCGCCGCACCACCGATTCCGGCGCCTCGGCCACCATCTCCACCACGCCGTCGCGATATTCGCGCGAATAAATGCGTGACTGCGCCGCCAGCATGGCCAGGACTTTTCCTTCCTTCTGCGGAACGCTGAGCCGTACCCGGCTGACCGGATCCTCCTCGAGCACCTGGTCGATGCGCTCCAGCAACGTTGCGACGCCAATGCCGCGTGCCGCAGAAACATGGACCGTGCGCGCGTCGTCGCGCAGCGCCTCGCGCTGCTTGGGCTCGAGCAGGTCAATCTTGTTCATCACATGCAGCCGCGGCTTCTTCTCGGCCTCAAGCTCCTTCAGCACCAACTCAACCTGCGCGTCCTGCTCAGCCGTCAGCGGGCTCCCGGCATCCGAAACATGCAGGATCAGCGCCGCCTTCTGCACTTCCTCCAACGTGGCACGAAACGCCGAAACCAGCGTGTGGGGCAGGTTCCGGATGAATCCCACCGTGTCCGACAACAGCACCTTCCTTCGCGACGGCAACTCTGCCCCGCGGATCGTGGGATCGAGCGTGGCAAACATCTGTGACGAAGCCAGCACCTCGGCCTTGGTCAGCGCATTGAACAATGTCGACTTCCCCGCGTTCGTGTAGCCCACGAGCGCCACGGTCGCCACCGGTACCGACTCGCGCCGCCGCCGTTGCTGCGCGCGAATCCGCCGCACATTCTCGATCTGCTCTTTTACATGGCGGATGCGTCGATAGATTTTCCGCCGGTCGGTTTCCAGTTGCGTTTCGCCGGGTCCCCGTGTCCCAATGCCGCCACCCAACTGCGACATCTCGACGCCCCGTCCGGCTAATCGCGGCAGCATGTATTCGAGTTGCGCCAGTTCTACCTGCAGTTGACCCTCGCGGGTCTTGGCGTGCCGCGCAAAAATGTCGAGGATGAGTTGGGTGCGGTCGATCACCCGCTTGTGCAGGATGCGTTCGATATTCCGCTGCTGGGAAGGAGAGAGATCGTGATCGAAAAGAATAAGGTCCGCGTCGGCCGCGGCCGCTGCTCCCTCGATCTCCTCCAGTTTGCCGCCGCCGATCAGCGTCGCCGGGTCCGGACGATCGCGCCGCTGCAATGCTTCGCCGACAACAATCGCGCCCGCACTGGTTGCGAGCGTCCGCAACTCGTCCAGCGATTCTTCCGCGCTGAACTCGGGCATGCTTGGCGGTTTCGCGGCTGCTGCAATGCTGGTCGCCGCATCGCGTGCGGCCTGCGCGCCGGCAGTCATCGACCGCCGCGACCCACCGGCGCCTCGCGCGCGGGAATCGAGTCCTACCAGGAACGCACGTTCCCCTGAGTCCCGAGGACCTCTTTCTTCAGGCCCCCGGCCACCCCGAACCGCGCGGCGAACCGCGTCTTCTTTGCGTGAATTCTTCGCGTTTGCCGTGCGCAAATGGAATGCGCCTTAGCCTTCGGTGCCGGACGCGCTGGTCGGAGGCACCGCTGTCGGTCCCGTGGCCACCGCCGCCGGCTTCGCTTCTCCGTGAGCCGCAAAGGGAGCGTGCGGCACTCGCCCCATCACCACTGTTGAGATGGCGTGCTTGAAGATCAGCTGCTCCTGGTTGTTGGTCTCCAACACCACCGAATATTTATCGAACGACCGGATTCGGCCCGTGAGCTTGACGCCACTGAGCAGGTAGATCGTGATGTTGAGCTTTTCCTTGCGGGCCGTGTTGAGGAATGAATCCTGGATGTTTTGCGCCGGCTTGTTTTCCATCTGCCGATCTCCTTGCAAGTTGGTCTGTCACAGCAGCTGGTTCCCTGCAGTCCGTGGCGCAAAACGACCGCAAAGCCCAGAGGGGGACAACCCGCGACGGTCGGCTGATTCACTCCTTTGGCCAGCAACCTAACCGTTTTGGTCAACACTTTGTACAATACGGCTTGAGCCTTGACTTTTCAACCCGTTGGACCAAGAAGTTTTGCAAAACTTTCGAAACATTTTGCACACTGTAACAATGTGTCTTCGAGTCCTCCAGTAACCTCGGCCGGAAGGTTACTCGACCACCTTATTAGCTCTTTCCCGATCGCTCTACGGCTGCCCTTCGTTCTTATCGCGGCTTTGATATTTCCGCGGTGAACTACCGTCTCATTGGATGAGCCTCCCATCCATCGGAAAGCATCTGGCTGATGTACAATCCGCTGCTGACTCGGGAGGACCCTTGACCTTCTATTCCGCCGCGTTTCTGCTAACTTCGAACATCCACATCCCTTCCGACTTCAACACCAACTTTCTGATGATCACGCGCTGGATTCATTTCCTGGCCGGCATTACCTGGATCGGCCTTCTCTACTTCTTCAATCTCGTGAATGTTCCGTTCCAGAAAGAACTCGATGCCACCACGAAGGGCAAAGTCGTTCCCTTACTCATGCCGCGTGCCCTTTATTGGTTCCGGTACGCTGCCGCCCTGACCGTGTTTGCGGGTGGTACCTACTGGGGAATGGGCATTGTCGCAGTCGACGCAAAGAATGCAGGTGCATCTGGCGCGACGGCAAATATCTCGGCTTTTGTGATCTGGACCGCGGTCTGGGCGATCCTCTACGCAGTCCTCATTCCCGGAAAGGGCGCTCTCGACAAAGGTCCCGTGATCGGCGTGATCTACGCAATCGTGGTCGCCGCAGCAGCTTGGCTTTACCTGAGCCTCAACGATCACGGATGGGAAAGCAATCGCCTGCTCTCCATCGGAATCGGCGGAGGTATCGGCTGGGTGATGCTGCTCAACGTGTGGGGCGTGATCTGGAGAATTCAGAAAAAGCTCATCGCGTGGACAAAAGACAACGCCGAAAACGGCACGCCTATCCCCGAGCAAGCCAAGCGCATGGCGCGCATGGCGTTTCTGACCTCGCGCGCCAACGCATATCTGAGCATCCCACTCTTGTTTTTCATGGGCGCCGCCAGCCACTACCCGATGTTCGGAAAATAGCTTGCAGCTGGTAGCTTGCAGCTCACAAACTTGAGGCTCGGAGGTCGCATCCCAGTTCTTTTTTCCCATTAGAAGTGCCTCGCTAATGGGTTCGGGAGGGAGCCCAACTCGAGGCAAGCCGAGAAGTTGCGACTCGTATCAGGGCATCACTTCAGCGAGGCTGTAATTCGCCGTTAGCAGATAGCCCCTTTAGGAGCCGAGGTCGCATTTTCGCTTTTCTCGACGGTCAGTTCGAGAGTCTCAGCTCTTAGCCTTTAGCCACTAGCCTGAACCCATGGGATCCAAGCTAACAGCTAAAGGCCAAAAGCTAACAGCTGGCTTTAGAACAACAGCTTCAACCCAAACTGCATTTGCCGCGCCGAGGTTGTCCCGTCCGGCTGGCTCAGAGTCGCAGTGGAGAAACCAAAGGTGCCCGGGCTCTGATAGAGGTTACCCGGCTGATCGAACTGCGGCCGGTTAAACAGGTTAAAAACCTCCGTGCGGAATTGCAGCTTCACCCGCTCGGTGATCGACGTGTCCTTCGCCATCACGATGTCCCAGTTGTCGTATCCAGGACCGTAGTAGCGGTTCTTGCTGACGTTGCCGGCAAATCCATAATCGGGCATCTGGAATCCATTCCAGTTCACACCCGTCTCGGTTCTCGGGTGTCCTGACGGCAGCGCAGGGCTTCCAATCAGGTCCAGCCGCGAGGAGAGCCCCGTGTGCTCCGCGTCCCGGTTCCCGAACAGGTCGAACGGATGCCCGCTCTGGATGGTTGTGATACCCGCAAGCTGCCAGCCTTCCAGAACCCGCCCCAGCAGACCGGAATTCGCATACGTGCGGCCACGCCCCACCGGCAGATCCCATGCGTAGTTCATTACCAGCCGATGGCGAATGTCGAATCCGGAGTTGCCGAACTCGTTGTACAACGCAAAGCTGTTGCGCGGGAACGAGCGGTTCGTCTTTTCCGATGCAATTATCGGATCGGCGGAATCATCGATTGCATGGGAGAACGTATAAGCGGCCTGGAACTGGAATCCCTTCGAGAAACGCTTATTCACATTGGCCTGCAGCCCGTGATACCACGAATTGCCGCTCGCCTGATTAAGCGCAGCCGAGAAGAACGCCGTGTTGTTCACCGACAGAAGTCCCGGTCCGCCGAACCAAAGGTTGCTGAAAGTCAACGCGGATGCGGGCGTTCCCCCTGCCAGATTCGCCGCCACCAACGCCGGCTGTGGCGGATTCCCATCGACCACGCGGAACTCGTGGTAGCCGCGGTTGCCGACGTAGTTCACGTCGATTGTCAGGTCCCGAACCAGTTCGCGCTGAATCCCGAAATTCCAGCTTGAAGTGTACGGCAGCGGAAAATGCTTGGAGATGATGGTCGGGAAAAATTCCGACCCGCACGTCGGGTTGCAGTTCCCGTCAATGGAATGAATCGTGGTAGGCACCGTCGTCGGAAGAGCGACACCCTCAGGCGTCGGATTCGCTTCGGTGAACACCGGCTCGAAGAACGGTGTCTGCTGGAACGGCGGATTGCTGGTCGCGTTGCCAAACAGATTGCCAAACACTCGATCGTGGAAGATTCCGAAGGCTCCGCGCACCGCCGTCTTGCCGTCGCGGAACGGATCCCACGCAAACCCCAGCCGGGGTTCAAAGTTGTTGTAGTTGTTGTCGTAGAGCAGGTGCCCCGTTCCCGGTCCGACTACGGTGAAGGTGAAGCCAGTACAGGTCGGCGAAGCCGGATCGCAACCCGGAGTCGCCGGATCCAGCGTGTCCGGCGCCGTTCCCGACGAGTTCTCGAACAGGTTTGAGAGATTGTTGTTCACCTCGAACGGCACGCCGTTGAACTGATAGCGCAATCCGAAGTTCAGCGTCAGATTCGGCCGCAGCTTCCAGCTGTCCTGAATAAAGAAGTCGTACTCGTGCTGGCGGAAGCGCCGCAGATCGTTCACCGTGCGAACACCGTTCTTGTCGAAGAACTGGCTTTGCTGTTCGGTGTCCATGACGCCGAGGAGCGTGTTGGTGAGATCTTGGAACACGGTATCTGGCGTTGCGTTTACCGTTCCCTGGTTCCCATCGTTGAGCTCGCCGCAATTCTGGTAGGGATCGCTCGCGTTCACTGGCCCGCCGAAGTAGCCGAATGGATCGCAAGGCGCCAATGCCGGATTCGCCATGACCGTCGAAAGTCCGAAGTCTCCAAACGGAGCCAATGTCACCAGGCTGCGCGAGGTGAACGAGTTGAACCCATTCTCGTATACCCACCGGAAGTCGGCGCCAATCTTGACCGTGTGCGCTCCCCGAACCCAGCTCAGGTTATCGCCCCAGCTCCAGGTTCCGTTCTTGCGCCACTGGCCATTGCTGTCGACTAACGTCAGGCAGCCAAAGCCCGCGATATCAGGCAACGAAAAATCGCGTGGCCGCCCGTACTGATCTGTTGAACCTACGTTCAACGTGCTCAGGCCGCTGCAATTGAAGGGACTGTCATTCTTATTGAAGGCGAATTTTGCCTGATTCACCAGCGTTGAACTCAGAGTCGAGGTCAGTGCTGCCCCCATCAGGAAAACGTGCGATTTTACCGCCGTAGCACCGACACCTCCCGGCAGAAAATCATCATGACTTCCATTCGGGTCCTTGTATTCGTCATACGCCGCGTGAATCGATAGCAGTTCCTTGTCGTTGATGTGCTGATCGACTTTCGCCGTAATATTCTGCACATCCTGCCTCGAGCTCGAGGGGAAGAACAGCAACCCGCGGAACTGATCAACCGCCGGCCCATTCGGGTTCGGATAAAGACTCAGAATCTGCTTCATCTGCGGATCGATCGGGAAACCCAAGGCGCTGTTTGCCCCGCCCGCATTAATCTGCAACGTGCAAGGGGCCGTACCGGGCGCGCAGTCGTTGGGATCGTAATCGGTATAGCCGAATGTCCCGCCGTTCAGCATGCTCTTAAACGCAGCGTTCGGCACGGTCGACTGGTTAGTTAACGTGGTGCGAAAACGCTGCCACTCCGTATCGACGAAGAAAAATGTCTTGTTCTTCACGATCGGCCCGCCCACGTTGAACCCGAACTGGTTACGCACGTACGGATTCTGGGCTTCCATCGTGCCCGTCTGCGGATCGATATTGTGGTTGAAGTAGTCGCGCGCTCCCAGCGCGTTGTAGCGCCCGAACCAGCGCACGTCGCCGTGTAAGTCGTTGCTGCCGCTCTTCGTCACGATGTCGATAATCGCACCGTTGTCTCGCCCGTACTCAGGCATAAAGTTATTGGTGATGACGCGAAATTCTTCGGTCGCATCGGGATTGAGCGATGCCAACCCGTACGGCGCGCCCGGCACCGAAGCATCATTGTTATCCGACCCGTCGAGCAGAAAATTGTTGTTGCGTTCCCGGGTTCCGTTGACCGAAAACCCTCCCAGAAGGCTGTTCGATTGAATCGTTCCCGGCGATAGAAGTACCAGGGAGTATGGATCGCGTGTCAGCAGGGGCAGGTCCAGCATGCGCTGTGAATCGACAATGTTGCTGACCTGCGACATCTCGATGTCGACCGCCGGCACGTCGCTGGCGCGCACCATCACTTCCTCTGATACCGTGCCCGGCTCGAGCGTGATGTCGAGTCCCAGCGTCTGCGCCACCGTGAGCTCGATCTTGTCGAGGTGATAGGCCTTGAAGCTGTCTTTCTTGGCGGTGATCTCGTAGTGCCCAACCGGCAGATTGGGAAGGCTGTACACGCCGGTCGTCCGCGTGGTGGCCGTGCGCGTGGCATTCGTCTCAATGCTGCGGACAATCACCTCCGCGCCCTGAATTACAGCGCCCGAGTTGTCCGTCACCGTTCCTTGTATCGAACCGCTCTGCGCAAACGCCGCTGTGACCATTCCCGCGGCGAGTACTGCGACAGCGAACCCTTTCAGCTTCAACATGGCTCCTCCACCAAATCGCGGACACATCACGCGACCCTTCGCAAACTTCTGCAACTGAGAATTTTTCCCGGGACCGGGATAGACACAGCAAACTTGCAACCTGTCTAGCCAGCCCTAGTGATATGTCATTTTTTGGTAATGCAGAAGGTTACGAAGGTCACATTCGTGAAGAGCAGCTTCGGAGGGAAGGCACTAGATCAGCTCACAGGACCCAAATATCCTGCGCAGTTGTAGACGCCACAGAAATAAACGAGTCCACCCAGGCACGAGCTTTAGCCGGAACAGACCTCGCACTTGTCGCGAGCCGCAACCTTCGCTAGGTGTGGGGGGGGCGCTACTTCTTCTGGCTGGCCTCGATCTTTTCAATCATCTGCGTGACTCCACCGGCCATTGGACCGTTCGGGTCGATTACCAGGTACTGCTTGAATTCCTTCACCGCACCAATGGGATCCTGATGTCGTAGCGCGATGTTTCCCAACAGCACGTGCACCGGAGCCATATCGGGAGCCAGCGCTGCTGCCTTCTGCGCATGAGGTTCGGCATCTTGCCATTTCCCTGTGGCCCAGTACGTCTTGGCGAGCTCATATTGCCCTGCAGCAACATCCGGTTTGAGTTCAAGGCCATGACTCAATGTCTTCTCAGCATCCTCGTACTTCTTCTGGCGGTTGAACATCGTCCCCAGCGCAAGATAGCCGCCCGGTGCGTCGGGATTGAGCTCGTTTGCTCTTTGCAGGCTTTTCTGCGCTTCGTCGTAGTTCCCCAGATCAAGATAGACAAGGCCGAGCGCCAGTTGTGCTTCGGAATACTTGTCGTATAGCTGGATCGCCTTCAAAAAGTGCTTGATGCTGCCGTCGGCGTCTTTCTTTTCCGCCAAGAGTTTCTGCCCAGCGTCGTACTCCTTGCGCGCAGCCGCGGGGATCTCGGCCTCGCGCGCGTTGATGCCGGCGCTGGCGCCTTCGGGTGGGACGTTTTTCGTGTCAAGTGGATGCTCAGGCTGCAACGTAATGTATTCGTTCGACATCTTCGACATGCTGATGTCGATGAACTTGCTGTAAGGCTTAAAGCCCTGTCCTTCGATGCTCAGGACATAGATGCTCGGGGTCAAGCCGTCGAAATCGAACTTCCCGGTGGGATCGGTGTTTTGCTCGTCCGTGAAGGCGAGCTTGTCACTTCGCAGACGAATCACAATGTGATCGGCCGCGCGTCCATCAGGCCAGAAAACCTGGCCCTTGATAAACGCGCCCCAGGCAGCGGTGGAGGCGAGAACGGCGGATGTGAGAAATAATGTGCGCAAGAGTCGAGGCATTGCATTTCCTCCCGGGCCGTAGCGGGCTCGTCCGCTCCACAGCATGAACCCGCGCCCAGTCACCGATCAATGGCTAAATGAAAAGGGGAGGGCGCGAGGCCCTCCCCAAGAGAACTCTAGCGAATCCTAGAATTCAATCTTCGCGCTGAACCGGGCGTAGAACGGACGCTGGTACCCGGGGTTCGTGTTGCCGTTAACCGAAGAAGGGCCGATTCCAAGCGGCTTCAGGAAGTCAGCATTCGGCACGCCGGCCGAGCGCTGCGCATTCTGATCCACCCGGAGCAGGGTCTTGCTGTCGGTGATGTTGAACAGATCCATTCCGAAACGCAAACGCACGTTTTCCGAAATCTTGAACGGATAGTCGGAGTGGAAGTCGACGCTGCCCCAGTCGTTGGTACGGCCAAGCGCGCCACGAGCCGAAGTGCAGTTCGTTGTATTGTCGGCGCAGAACGGGATTTCGCCGGCGTTCTGATACGCCGGGTGCGCAAACAGATTGTTGATTGGAACGCCGGTCTGGAAGTGCACCGAGCTTCCCAGGGTGAGGCCGCTTGCGTGGTTCCCGTGCAACGTATAGCTCACAAAGCCGTTGGCCAGGTACCGCACATCGGTGTTCAACACACCAGGCACGAACTGTTGCCCCAGCAGGTTGAAATCGCCCTGGGTGAAGTCGAACAGCGAGCTGATGTTTGGATCGTTCTGCCCGTTGTCGTTACGGAACGAGCCTTCGTAGTTGCCGTACAGCTTGGCAATGCGGAAGTTCGCCCGCGCTTGCCAGCCTTTCGACATCGCCTTGTTGACTTCAAACTCGACCGACCGATAGGTGCGAACCGGGTCAACGAACCCGTCGGGGATGCCGTCAGAACCCGGAATACCCGCGAGCTGATTGAGGTTCTGGTCAACGGCATTGGGAACGCAGAACGCGTTGTTTCCATTTGCCAGCGAAACCGGATTGCCGTTGCTGTCATATGGCGCGTGGCTTCCAGCGAACGTCGATGCCAGAGTTGAATAGAGGGTCTTGTTGGTTCCAGCTGAAGCACAACCTGCCGGTGCATCCCCGATCGGGTTCGCACTGGTGTAATCGTGATGGTAGGCAATCTCCACCGGGTTGACAAACAAGTCCTGCTTCTTATTGACGTTGCTGATGAAGTAGAGTTGGTTCAGCCCAAAGTTCTGCGCCGCCGTCGGTCCAGCCTGATAGACTTCAGGCGAGATCGCGGCGTTATCTTCGATGATTCGCTTGATGCGCCGGTCGGTATAGCGAGCGCTGAAGACAATGCCCGAGTTGAATTCGTGCTCGAAGCCCAGCACGTATTCATCCAGGTACTCGCTGCGCGTTCCCTTGCCGAATGCCTCTCCCGTCTGTGCCGAAGCAGCCCCCTCCGGAAAGAAGTGGGCACCGTCGACAATCAGAGGAGCGGTGAGTGTTCCGTCAGGATTTTCGAGGACGTGGCCCGTGTTGTCGGCGGCAGGGATCCAGACCGAAGTTGGGAAATCCAGCTCTGTGCTCAGCGACCGGATCGCAATGTCCAAAGGCAAGGATTCCGTGTAACGACCGAAGTTCACATAGGCCTTGCTCTTGCGGTTGCCCCACGGGTCTACGCTGATGCCAATGCGGGGCGACCAGTTGTCGACAAAGGTGTACTGCGCGGTCAGGCCTTCCACGTGTTGCTGTTCCCAGCGCAGGCCGGCATTGATGGTGACATACTTGCTGGGGCTCCACTGGTCCTGCGCGAAGATGGTGTGGTAGAACGACTTCGTCTTAAAGGTCAAGTCCCCAAACTCACCACGCGTCTGCAAAAGGTAAACTGAAGTGTTGCCATCCGCGCATTCAGCAAGCCCTGGAATGTTCATTTCGGAGGCCAACGAGGGATTGCCAGGGTTGTTCTCGAGACAGTTCCCTGCGCCGGCACGAAGCTGGAATGCAGCGTTCGAACCGTTTTTGATCAACTCTGCATTCAGGGTTGAGTTTGGATCTGGATTGCCCGTGACTAGCGGCGCGGTGGTGGCGTCGAATGGGATGGTTAGTCCGGAGCGGAACTTCGACCCATCGTAGTGGTTGATGTCGTAGCGATACCCAACGCTAAGCGCGTGCTCCCCGAGGAAATTGAAGGTTTTCTGGGTATCGAAGTTCAGGCCGTAATTGTCCCCAGTGGTGTTTTCGTAGTACCCCAACCCCTGGCGGGTGTACTGGCCGCGCAAAGTGTTGGTCGTCGCAGTACAAAGACCATAAAACAGCGGCGCACCGCAGGTGCTGCGCTGCGTATAGTCAACGATCTGGTAGTCGTTTGGAGCGAAGGGACTATCCGACAGGTTGTTGTGGCCCCAGGACCAGGACGCGTTGAACAACCAGGTCGGGCTCCAGGTGCCGTTATACCGCGCGACGAAATTGCGGGTCCCGTACTGGAGTTTGTCCCAGGTCGTCTTCGAAGCCGTCTGCAGCCCAGTGTTGCCGTTCGGATTGTTGTCACCATAGGTTGGATCGCCGAAAATCGATGCCTCAACCTGATGATGATCATTTATGCGATAGGTGAGCTTCCCGGCGTAGGAGTAGACGTGAACTCCTACATTGACGTTGCCGAGGCTGGTTTGCGTTGGAACGCCGCCTATCAGGTCGGACGGATTCCGGTATTGTGCGAATTGGTTGTAGTCCGTGTTCCACTGCGGATTGAACGACCCAAAGAAAAACAGGTGGTTCTTGAAACCCGGCACGTGTCCGCCGAGTTCCGCATCCACATCATATTGACCTTGATGCAGGATTTTGCCGTATAGGTTGAACCGCTCCTGTTGCGAGCCCGCGCCAAAAGCATCTGGCTGCAAACGCGACATTTCGAGTTGCTGCGGCCCGAAGAACCCAGCAACCTGACCATGAAACGCGTTGCTGCCCGACTTGGTCACGATCTGTACGATACCGCCGGTCGACTTGCCGTACTGGGCTTCAAAACCGCCCGTCTTTACCTGAACTTCCTTCACGAACGACAAGTTGATACCCGTAGACAGAGAACCATACACGCGCGAATACACACCGATGCCGCCGAAGCCTCCATCGGTGATGCTCACGCCGTCTGCGATGTAATTGTTCTCAAGACCCGTTCCGCCAGCAATTGACGGATTCGCTGTTCCAGTTCCACCGCCCGAGGTCACGCCCGGGGCCGCATAGAAGAGACCCGTAACGTTGCGCGGAACAGGAACCGACTCATAAAACGTATCGGTAAGGTTGGAAGCGACTGACGTCGACGTCGTGTCTACCGCCACCGCAGCAGCGCTTACTTCTACGGTTGTGGCCGAGGTGCCCAGTTCCAGTTTGAGCGTGATCGTCGAGGTTCGGCCGGTCTGCACTTCGACCTGCCGCGCTTCCGTCGTCTTGAAACCTTCCTTTGAGATTTTGACCGAGTAGAAACCCGGAATCAGAAGCTGAAAGATGAAGTGCCCTTCGGCGTCGGTGTTCATGGTGCGATCGCCGGTGGGCCCGGTGATATCCACTTTCGCGCCCGGCACGACTGCGCCCGATGGATCGGTTACCACACCACCGATGTTTCCCTTCACAGATGCCTCTGCGCCTTGCCCAAAACTTAGGGCCGAGAGGCTCAGAAGCAACGCAAACAGCGTAAAGCCTGTAAGTAGCTTTCTCGCCATAGGTTTAACTCCTCCTGAAGTTGATTCGAATGTCGCTTTGGCTCGATGAGACTGCTGATGCCCGATGGAAGACAGGGTGAAACACAGAGACGTGCATACCAATGCACACTCCGGGCCAAAGACATCGTCAATTCACAACCCCGTGACTAGTGTCGTGTTTTGTGCATGTTGCAGTAGAGCCGAAAGGAAAGAAGAGTGCCGGGGGAATACGGCATTCTTCCTATATTCGTAGAGAGCCGACCCTAAGACTATGGGTTTTCATAGGGATAAGGTCTTAGTGGCATCCATCGAGGAGCGCGTTCGTTCTCTGTAGAAGTGATGGAAGGTTTGGGCCCTTGATCGCTAGCGGTCGCTGTCCGGTGCGGGTTCCGTCATCAGTGCGCGGCCTTTCCGCTGAAACGCTTCGGCCTGGGTTGGATTACCCGCTTGCTGGTAGGAATCGCTTAGAGCCAGATAGAGCGGACCGCTGGGATCTTTTACCTTGAGCGCCGACTCAAGGAAGCTCACGGCTTTCGCCGGTTGCCCGGTCTTATCCAGGCTGGTGGCGACATTGAGGATCGTGCTCTCATCGGTTTGCTGCGTGATCTCAGCGCGCGCGAACAAATCCACGACCTTCGTGTACTGTTGTTGTCGGAAGTAATATTCGCCAAGGTGCGTCCGCGCTCGGTCGTTCCCCTGGTTGTACTGCAGAGCCTGCGCGAAGCAATCGGCGGCAGACTGGCTCTTGCCCTGGCTCAGATATGTAAGCCCTCGATCAACCTCCGCCTGCCCGGAGACGACGTAGTCCTTGAGTTCCTCGTCCTCGAGCCTCCACGTATCCGACGGCGACGGGTCATCATTGACCATCTTGAAGGTAAGAGCAGTGAAGCGTTTTTGCTGGGTCGCTGGGTCGACGACCGTTACGATCAGCCGGTAGTCACCTGCACCGAGCGTGACGGTGTCAATCTTCTTGCCATTCACCATGGAGCCATGCGCGTCAAACTGATCGCTAGCCACATCCTCGTGAATGGTCTGTGCGGTACCCGTCAAACTGGGTCGCCCGTACGCATAGTCCACCGACAATTTCGATCCTGCACCTGCCGTCGAATTTTCCGGCCGCCAGATCTGGTAAAAAAACTTCAGCTCTTGTCCCGGCACAAGTGCCAGTGCTTTGCCCGTGATGTACGGATCGAATCGCACCCCTCCCGCCGTGAACGGAGCGAACTCCGCCCGTGACGGGTCCAGGGCCGTCGCTTGCCCGAATGGAATAGGATCGCCGACAAAGAAGTCCCGGCCCGCTACCTCTGGCACCGTGACCACGCGATCCGCCGTGAAAGCAGTCCTGGTTATGAGATTGGTGAACAGAAAACTGATCTTGAATTTCCCTGGCGCAAGCGGAACCCAGCCTTCATAAGCAACGGGTTTGCCTTTAAGCGAGTCGAGATCGTCTTTGGTGAGGTACTTGCCGACCTTCCGGCTCAGATTGTAGATCTCTTTTCCGTCGGCATCTTGCACGCGCACTAACGCTTCCACCGAGTAGTAGAACCCCTTGTCGGACTCCGCCACCGCGAAGTCTTCCGGTCTCGGCAAACGCAGTGCATAGTGCAAACGAACTTGTCCACGCGTGTCGCGCAAAGGCACTGTAACCACGTTTAGAAGGTCACCCGGCAAAATCACGCGATGCGTGACGTCTTCGTTCAACGAGCGTCGCAGCTTCAGTTGCTCTACGGTGAAAGGATTGTTGGCCAGATCGTGAATCGTGCCCAAGAGTAAATCGGAGAGTAGGGTGGAGTTTGCATCGTCGGGACTAACCGGTTCGTCCGGAAGCAGCGTTAGTGTGGTATGTGCCACTTCCCTCCCCAGAAGATGATCGATCTGGAGATAAGACTGCTGACGCCCCTGCTCCGCCTGAATGCCCGTTACTAACTTCTGCGGGCCATCCATGTATGGGCTGTAAAGGCGGAAGTCGCCGAAATCTTTCTCATAGAATACGATATTGAAAAATGGCGGTAGCGCTGGGTGCGCGCTCTCGTAAAACCAGATCTCCATACCGCGTACACCCGACTGGGCGACGTAGCGCGCCTTCTGCGCAGGCGCACCCAGAGTGATGTAGATTCTCCCCATGTCCGTCGCCCAGCCATTCCCGTGACTGCCGAAATGATCACTCGCATACTGCAGTCTCTTGTAGTGCTCCTCGCGGTATTGGTTCGTCGGAGCTCCCGGATTTGGATTCCGAATCTCCCAGAAATGCTCGATGAACTTTTCCCGGGCTTCGTCGCTGGTTAAGGCACGAAAGGCGGTGCGCTCATCGTTCGTGATAACGTAAACAACGTCTTTCTTTAGCCATTCCGCATACTTCGGCGGAAGCTTTGTAGAATTGCTGGCGGAGCAACGTAAAGCAAACGTCGCCGATACAATGCAGAAGACCAACAGCGAGAAGCGGGTCAACCGGAGTCCAGACACTACACACATGCCCTTTCGTTGATGTAATTCAGCGTATTGTCAAATTGAGGCGTCCGTCAAGTCGCCCACGAGATATCAGCACGGCCGCGAGTACGACTCGCTGCCTTTCACCGAGCGCGCTTCTTCTAATGTCGTGCATCCTCTGCTGTGGTGCATCCAATGGCCGCGCAGGGGAGTGTCGTAGTTCCTGATGTCCAGCGATAAATTCTTAGCGGGGCTGTCCCTCTTTAACGAGCATCAGTTCTTTGAAGCACACGAACTGTTGGAGGATGTCTGGCGCGCCGCGCCTGAGCCCGAACGCAAGTTTCTCCAAGGGCTGATCCAGGTCGCGGTTGCCTTGCACCACCACTCCCAGGGAAATCTCGTCGGATGCCGTTCTGTGCTCGAACGCGCCCGTCGCAATCTCGGCGCCTACCCCGAGCGGCACGGTGGACTCGACCTGGCAGCCGTTCGCCACTCTCTCGATGCCTGGCGCGATGCGCTCGATCGCGGCAGCGCGGTCCCCGAATTTCCGAAATTCCAAGCCTGCCAGTAACCGGTTACGGTGGATGGATATGGCTGGGATCGATAGAAAAGCAATAACCACAGGGAACACAGAGTTACACAGAGGTACGCGGGAACGGTGGAGCAGCAAAAGACAGCGAACCCTCGAAAACTCTTGCTTCCTCCGTATTCCCCTGTGCCCCCTGTGGTAATCGCTTTACCCGACTTTTACCAAATGCGGGCAGGAGAATCCCGCAGGTTTGTGCAATGTCTGTGCGCCTGATCCCACATTGTGGCGCACCTGAGAGACGCCCTCACGGGCCCGTCCCTGGACACACTGTCGTTACCCCACCTCCCCGGCTTCTCCTGCTAGAATTTCGTATTCGTGAATTCGCCGACCACTTCTAAGAAAACGCCGCCTAAGAAAACGCCGTCTCAGGCGCCGCCCAACGTGCCCATGCTCGATCTGGGCCGTCAATATGCCCAGATCCGTCCGCAGATCCTGGCCGCCATCGAACGGGTTTGTGCCTCGCAACATTTCATCCTGGGAGAGGAAGCCGAGTCGCTCGAACGCGAACTTGCGGCGTTCACCGGCGCGGCACATGCGGTCGGATGCGCCTCTGGCACCGACGCCCTGTGGCTCGCGTTGGCCGCGGTCGGCGTGCGGCCCGGCGATGCGGTCATCACCACGCCCTTCAGCTTCTTTGCCTCCGCCAGCGCCATCGTGCGCGCAGGCGCGCGGCCGGTGTTTATCGACGTTGATCCGCACACCCTGAACCTCGATCCAGCCCTGGTCGAAACTTACCTGCGCGCCGGCAGGTCCTTGCGGCTGCGCGCGCTTTTGCCCGTTCACCTCTACGGCCAATGCGCCGACATGGACGCCTTCTCTCGTCTGGCGGAGGAATTTCAGCTTGCGGTCGTCGAAGATGCCGCACAGGCCATCGGCGCGTCATGGCACGAACGCCGCGCAGGCTCGCTGGGCGCAGCCGCGGCTTTCAGCTTTTATCCTACGAAGAACCTGAGCGCCTACGGCGAAGCCGGCCTGGTCACCACCAACGACTCCGCTTTTGCGGATGACATGCGGCGGTTGCGCAACCACGGTAGCCCGCGCCGCTATCTGCACGAAGAAATGGGATGGAATTCCCGTCTCGATGCCATCCAGGCGGCGGTGCTTCGCGTCAAGCTTCCTTACGTCGAAACCTGGAACCGCCAGCGCCGTGAGCGCGCGGCGATCTACGATCGCCTGCTCACGCAGTCGGGCCTGACCTCGCCCACCGCCGACGCTCCCGTCCGTCCTCTAGCCGTCGCCCCACACGCGCATCACACCTACCATCAGTACGTACTTCGCGCCCGCCGCCGCGACGACCTGCGCCGCTTCCTCGCCGAGCGCAACATCGGCAGCGAGATCTACTATCCGATCCCGCTGCACCTGCAACCCGTCTTTGCTTATCTCGGATATCGCGAGGGCGATCTGCCCGAATCCGAACGCGCTGCCCGCGAAGTGCTCGCCCTGCCGATGTTCCCCGAACTCACCGATGGCGAACAGCAATGGGTGGTTGAGAGCCTGGGCGAGTTTTATTCCTAGCGGGTCGCGTCCGCCAGTTCGAGTAATTCCGAATGCCTCACGACGTAATCATTGAAACTTTGAAGCTTTGAAACCTTGAAACCTTGCCTTACCTAAAACTCCGATCCATCAAATCGACCAAATCTTTTTTCATCTTCGCGTGCGACCCGCCATCGATGTACACCATGTGCCCGGCTTCATAGGTCGCAAACGAAATTTTCTGATGGAAGTCCGGCCCCAGGTCGAGGTGATCGATCGAGTACTGGGCTGCGGCGTATGGCGTCGCCAGATCGTAGTAGCCTTCCATGACAAGAATCTTCAAATATGGATTCTTGGTCAATGCTGCCCTCAGGCCCGGAGCCGTGTTGGGAAATCCCTTAACCGCGTCGCCCCAATCCCATTTTGCAAACGCGGGGTCGTTCCATGCGATGAACTTGTACGTCATGTCCGTTTTGTAGCCGAGTTCACCGCGAACATACTGGTTGAACACGGAATTGTAGGGGGGCGACAGAGCCGTCAGCGTCGGATCGTAACCGTGGCTGTCGAGCGTACCTTCCGGATCGGTTCCTGTAAAACGCCCGTCCAACCGGCCCACGCGCAATTTCTGGTCAAGCAACAGGTTGTGGACGAACTGCTCTACATCGACACGCAAGCTCGCATTGTCGATGAGTTTTTTATCGAGCCCGGTGTACCTTGAGTACGTATCGATGATCTTCTGCCGCTCTTCCGCCGGCAGCGCATCGCCTCTGTGCAGCGCCTGCGTGTACTCGGTAGAGGCCCAGCGTTCCACCTCCGGGCGAGTCTTCGCCAGATCCTGCATGAGGTCGGGGGCGAGCCGCTTGTGATACGCAGCAATCATGGTGAACGATGGCACCAGCAGCGCGTACGGCACGTCATTGTTTTTAGCCCATTCCAAGGTGCCGAAGTCCATCGCAACCGACAGCAGCGCGATGCCGTTGAACGATATGCCTCGATCCGCCATATAGTTCGCGATGCCGGCCGCCCGCGTGGTGCCGTAACTCTCTCCCAGCAGGAACAGCGGCGATGCCCAGCGCTCGTAGCGGGTAAGGTATAAGCGGATAAACTCGCCGAACGCTTCTATATCGCCCTTCACCCCCAGAAACTTCTTCGCGGTGTCGCTGTCGGCAGCACGGCTGAAGCCGGTGGCGATGGCATCCACGAACACCAGATCGCTCCGGTCGAGCAGCGTGTCCGGGTTGTCGGTCATGTGGTAAGGAGCGGCCGGCATGAATCCGTTTGGCTGAAGCACCACCGTCCGGGGACCCACCGCCCCCATGTGCAGCCATACGGTCGACGAACCCGGCCCGCCATTGAAGCAGAACGTCAGCGGGCGCTTCGCCGACGACTGCCCGTCGAGCGTGTACGCCACGAAAAACATTTCCGCTTCGATCTTGCCGTCATCCCGCTTGATAGGGAGGCGGCCCTCCGCCGCCGTGTAGGCAAGCGGTTTGCCGTCCAGGTTGATCTGGCGATGACTGACAATCGGAGGTACTTCCGTCATGTCGTAATGCTGTTCGTGGTCGGAGGTCTTTTCGGCGGATTCACTTGCGGCCTCGGCCTTTGGCTCCGGCGCCGGCAGCGCGGGTTCCTGCGGTTTCGTTTCGGTCGTAACTGCCGGCTTCTTGCCGCCGGCCTGCACCGCCGGCTTGCCTGTCTGCGCTTGCCGGGCAACTCCGGGGGCAGGCATCAACAGAAGGATCCCAAGGCTGACGACAATCGTTCGCATGAGTTCTCCGGAATCAGGGATGTGAAGCAACGAATGGGCCAACAATCATAGACGGGTTAACTACAGGGAAGTTTGCAACGCCGCTCCCGAATTAAAGCCCACGCCCCAACCCGCCGATAATTCAGCTAGACACTATGGGCAGCAAGGCGCAATCCGCTCCCGATAAACCCAGCCCCTGGATTGCCCGCCAACCGATCCTGGCACTCGATGAAAGTGTGGTTGGTTACGAGTTGCTGTTCCGCGAGAATGCGGAAGAGCGGCGCTTTCTCCCCGACGCCCCCGACGCCACCACCAACCCGGACAGCGCCACCCTGGCCGCCATCGACACGCTGAATCTGATCGGGTTCGAAGTGCTTTGCGACGGCCGTGCCGCCTTCATCAATTGCACCCACCCGATGCTGTTGAAAGGCTACTTCTCCCTGCTGCCCCCCGCCGACACGGTGGTCGAGATTGATGAGGCCGTTCCGGCCGATGGCACCGTTGAGGATGTATGCCAGCGGTTGAAACAGGCGGGCTACCGCATCGCGCTCGATCACTACGTTCCTGGCGACGTCCGCGAACCTCTGGTCGCCTATGCCGACTTCCTCAAAGTCGATATCAAGCGCCTGGGCCGCGACGACTGTGCCGACCTGGCCCGACGCCATGCCGCCAAGCACCGCCGCATGCTGGCGCTCAAGGTCGAAAACCGCGAGGATTTCGTGACCGCCAAACAGGCCGGCTACTCCCTGTTTCAGGGATATTTCTTCCGCCGCCCCGAACACCTGCAGGCGCGGCAGATTCCCGCCAACCAGGCCACGTTCCTGCGCCTGCTGCAGGCCATCTCGAAACCTCAACTCGATTTTGCCGAGATCGAGGACCTCATCAAGCATGAGCCGTCGCTCTGCTATCGCCTGCTGCGCTACCTGAACTCGCCACTGCTCGGTCTGGCTTCTCCCGTGCAGTCGGTGCGGCACGCCCTGAACCTGCTCGGCGAGCGCGAATCGGTGCGCTGGATCCGCATGGCCACCACGCTCGTGATGGGTCAGGAAAAATCTTCCGACCTGGTACTGTCTTCCCTGGTGCGCGCCCGTTTCTGCGAAATGCTCGCGCCCAAAGTTAAGCATGGGCAATCGGACCTGTTTCTCCTGGGAATGCTCTCGCTGATGGACGCCATCCTCGAACTACCCATCGGCATTTTGGTCGAGGAGTTAAGTCTCGATGGCGACATCAAAACTCAGCTCATTTCGGGTAAAACCCATGCCAAGACTCCTCTGTCCCCTATCTACGATCTCATGGTGGCGCGCGAAGCCGGAGATTGGGGTGCCGTCACCGCCCTCGGCAAACAACTGAACCTCTCCCTTTACTTCATGGCCGAAAGCTACAACGCCGCTATGAAATGGGGCCACCAGATGACCAGCACCGGCCGCACCGCGCAAACGCCTGCTCGGTAAATCCATCCATTGTTTCTATCGTCGGCGGTTGAGCGCTCAGTACTCAGTACTCGGAAGCTATCTCATAAATCGGTTTTGAAAGGGCGTGGCTTCAGCCACGCCGTCCAGAGCCGCATAAAAGTCGGGGCTTTAGCCCCTGAGGAGACGGAAGCTTGCACGTTTGGTCCGTTATGAGACAGCTGCTGAGTACTGAGAAGCCGTCTCATAAAACCAAGTTAATAAACATCCCTTGAGCGACCCCACGCCTCGCCTTCACCCTCGCCGCTTCCTCTTCGCAGCCCCCGGCTTCGGCGCAGGCGCCTCCCCTGGCGCAAGCACGCGCCGTACGATCGGTGTATTCAATTTGTATTTCCGCTCCGCCACGTTCCCGCTATCGTCTTTCACGCGCAGAATAAAAACTGGCAACTGCCCTTCCTTGCCGAAATCTTCCTTTGTGACCGTTGCCGGTAGTACGCCATTCAGATTGCGTTCGCGGTAGGCGGTTTCGTAGCGATGCCGTTTCACATTCCAGGTAAAAACGTGGACTTTGTCGTAGTCGAACTGCTGCCCTTCCTTTGGGTCGGAAAGCAGGGCGAGATACTGCGGGACTTTCTTGTCGTCGTCCTCGACTTCATTGAGCGTAAAGAAGCCGACGAAGCGCTGCCCTTCGGCGTACTGCGCGATCTCGAGCGGCACGTCCAGATCGACCATGCGCGCCAGGATCCAGCCGGCTCGCCCTTGCGCGTCGCGCGCCAGCCACCAGTCTTCCAGCACTGGCCCGGCGCCAGTCTTGCTGTCTTTCTTCAAAGGACTCGCCGTCGCCACAACGCCGGACCGTTCCGCCGTCCCGCGCGCCAGCAAAGCTAGCTTTGAGCCCGCCGGCAACTGGTACAGGTGGTCGCTTTCCCGCCCCGGCTCGATGTGGAGGTTGGTGTCATTGCGGGTCGTGCCCGATGCCTGGACGGGGTCATTCTGATGGTCTTTGGTGAGTGCTTGAAATCGGTCGAAGACTTCCTGGCTGATCAGAAAACGCTGCTCGATCCAGCCAATGGTTCCCTCTGCGGTGCGCACCTGGACAAAGCGTTTCTCGCGATCGATCACTTCCACGCGGTCGCCGTTCTTGACGTTGCCGGTCTTGTTATAAACGGCCGCGACCCGGTCGCGCAGAAACGCTTGCGGCGCTGAAACGTACATGACTTCGAGGTGCCCCTTGCCCCGGCCACACGCCGGGACCAGTGCCAGGATCAGCACCAGCGCCCACACCTTTTTCGGGGGCCACCGTTGGGGAAGGAGGTTCACAGGGCTTCGCTACCAATATAGCGCGCCGGCAGACGCGCTGCCTGTATCGAAGGTACGGGGAAAAGAGCAGGAGAAGCACTCAGAGTCGGGGGAAGTACTCTGCACCTAGTACCCAGTACTCTGTGCTCTGTACCCAGTAGCTATCTCATAAATCGGTTTTGAAAGGGCGTGGCTTCAGCCACGCCGTCCAGAGCCGCACAAAAGCTGGGGCTTTAGCCCCTGAGGAGACCGACGCTTGCACGTTTGGTCCATTATGAGACAGCTTCTCAGTACTCCGCGCAAGCAGGACGATGCGCTTTCGGGTAGCGCCGCCGTCCCGGCGGCTGTACGGCGGGCGTCTCCGCCCGCCGCTCGCGAGAGGCGAGTACGTGCAAGATGCCGGCGCCACTAAACCGGCCCGGCCGCATTAACCAGAAGCTAAACTTGCCGTCAGGAAGTCTCAGGATGCGCTCGGAAGGCACTGCCCAGGGCAAACCATGGTTGACATTCAAAAGTCCGCCCTGGGGGCTTCTAAACGCGATTGGCGGGCATTCCAGAGGATGTCCAGACCCCCATTTTGCGAATCCGGAAGCCCCTCAACGAACTTTCAATAACTTAGCTCGAAGTGAATCAAATTGAGAACGCCGCCGAGCCCCCAGATTTGGAGGCTCGGAGCAAACCGAGACCAACGAGCGAAACACCTATTGCGTGATGCTCACCGTTACCGCTGTCGAAGTTACCGTCGTGCCATTCGCTCCCGGAGCCGAAGCCATAGCACTGACGGTAATCGGAGCCGCCGGAGAGAGCGTTCCAATCGCGAAAGCCTGAGTCCCCGCAACCGCACATCCGGTGTTGGTGGTTTTGGTGATGCCAGTCACCGTCGCACCGCCGGAGGTGAACGCCCAGGTAGCTGTGGTGCTGATGTCGCTTCCCGATGGAGATGCAATCGCCGTCAAGCAAAACGGAATGCCGCCGCTCGCTGATACGCTCTGCGAGGACGGCGTAACCGTAATCGACGAAACTGGTGTCGAAATCGTGATGGTGGCCGAACCGCTGACCGTCACACTGGTTGCGGTGATCGTGGCCTGCCCCGAACCCACGCCCGTGACCAGGCCGGCCGTTGAGACCGTCGCGATCGTCTGATCGCTCGTACCCCAAAATACTTTCCCCGTGATGTCTTTCTGCGTTCCGTCGTCGTAGGTGCCGATGGCCGACATTTGCTGGGTTTTGCTCACCAGGATGCCGATTCCAGACGGGCCGACCGTGATGGTCTGCAGGATCGGATCCACGAAGAATCCGTTGCAGCCCGCACCGACCGCCATCGTTAACAAAACGCCAAAGGATGCAACCAGTTGGAGCTTGTGACGGAAACTCAACATATACGGAAAGACCCTCGTCGCTTGACCCGCATTTCGGGCAATTTTTAGGGTTGAGCAAATTGTAGCAGACCCCAACTCGCCCAAACCGCATCTCTATGAATCGGAGGGACCTAATAGTAACTAGCCGGCTCGGTCCCCAGGCAGCCCCGCCCCGCGGTTCCCTCGGCGCCTATAATCGCCGGAACGATCCCATGAAAGAACGGCTACCCCTCCTCTCCTTGCGGACTTTCCTTGCGATTCTTGCCACTTTCCTCTTGTCGATTGCTTCGGCCCAAAGCCCGGCGCCTCAGCCAGAGCTCTCCCCGGCCCAAGCTGAAAGAGATGGGCAGGCGGACCCTGCGAAGTCGTCCGCCACCCCCAAGGTCTGCGTGGCCTGCATCCGGGCCGAGATGAGTTTTCTGGCGTCTGACGCCTTACGTGGGCGAGGCAGCGGCACTCCGGACGAACTGCTGGCCGCCACCTACGTTGCCGCGCAACTCGAACAGTATGGCGTCGCGCCCGCCGGCGACGACCGAACCTATATTCAGAGGGCAACCGTCGTGCGCCAAACGTTGTCCGCTCCGCTGCAGTTGCACTTCATGACGCCCGGCGATGGAATTCCCGCGCAGACGATCGTATGGACCCACGGGAAGGAAATGCTTGCGCTGCGTCTCTCCCAAACCGATTTCCGCGGTCCGCTAAAACGCGCGAGCGCGGAACAACTGCTGGCGGGAACGGACGCAACTTCTCGGGCCGGCGCTAAGGCATCCGACAATGCCGACAAGCCTCTGGCAGGCAAGTTCGTGCTGCTCGCCGGCAAGGACCGCAAAACAATCGAGAGCGCCGCGAATGAGGCCATCGAGGCGGGCGCGGTAGCTGTGATGGTCCCCGCTTCCCCGGCCGTTCTCGACAGTTGGACGGAACGTGGGAAGCAGTTGCCCAAACTGCCGGCAAAGGTGGAAGGCGACGGCGCTGGCCTCGAGTTGTCGAATCTCAACGTGTTCGCACTGAACCCGGAAGCCCTGAACAGCCTGAAAGAAATTCCGGATGGCACGATGTTCTGGCTCGAAGCCAGCGTCGGTCCGATGGAGAAGAGCCACACCTGGAATGCCGTCGGCAAGATCGAAGGCCGCGATCCGGCAATGCGCAAAGACGTGATCCTGCTCACCGCGCATCTCGATCATTTGGGGGTCGGCGCACCGGTGAACGGGGACTCAATCTACAACGGAGCGGATGACGACGCCTCGGGAACAGTCGCCGTACTCGAACTGGCGCGCGTTCTGGCAAAGGGACCGAGGCCGAAACGCACAGTCATCTTCGCGCTGTTCGGCAGCGAAGAAGAAGGCGGACTCGGCTCGACCTGGTTTGAAGCGCACCCTCCGGTGCCGATCTCCCGGATCGTCGCGAATCTTGAATTTGAAATGATCGGCCGCCCTGACCCGAAGTATCCACCCGACACGCTGTGGCTTAGCGGATGGGAGCGAACGAACCTAGGTCCCACGCTGGCCGAGCACGGCGCCAAACTCGTTGAAGATGAGCGCCCCGAAGAACACTTCTTTGAGCGTTCGGACAACTACGTTCTCGCCAGGAAGGGCGTGGTGGCCCAGACCGCCTCGAGTTTCGGCCTGCACAACGACTATCACCAGCCCAGCGACGACCTGGCCCATATCAACTTTAAGCACATGACCACGGTCATCGGCTCCCTGATCGGCCCGATCGAGTGGCTGGTGAATTCGAGTTTCACTCCGGAGTGGAAGGCGGGTGGAAGACCTTAGAGCAGTCGCTAGTCGTCAGTCGTCAGTCTCCAGCTAGAGCCCTACAAAAGACTTTTGAAGCTGCGTAGGTTTGAGGTGGAGAGACGGGCGTCTCGCCCGTCTGCCGGGCGGGGACATTCGCGCTTCACCGTTCGAGATGTTAGTTTTTGCAGACGACCGAGGACAGACTACCTGCTTTAGCTCACGACCAAAGCCCAGTGGCTCACGACTAGCGACAGGCGACTAGCGACTGAGATCCCGCCTCGCCTTCAGATTCAGTCGCACGTAGTCGATCAGAAATGGGGGATGGTCGTTTGCGAATTCGCTGGTCAATATCGTCATGAACTGCTTCCGCTCTCTGGCATCGGAAATTCTTTGCAGGTGGTGGCGCAGAATCACGTTCTCGACGAATTGACGAAATTCAGCGGCGTTCGCGAATTTTGTCGGGGCTTCTTCGAGGTTCGACTCGATCTGCTCGAACCCTGCGTTCTTCAATCGAGCTGCCGCGGTTTCGCCGTCGGAGTACTCCCACGGACTCTCGTATCCGGCGAAAGATTGGGCATACGGCTCTGTCGCCATCAGCCGTTCGGCGCGAGCGAGCAGGCGAGCGATGTTCTTTCCGCCGCCGCACTGCGCAATCAGCCATCCGCCCGGGCGAAGCGCGCGGTAGAGATTTCGGAACAAGCGGTCGTGATCGAGCACCCAGTGAAACGACGCGGTGCTGAAGATGCCGTCGAATTCGTTCTCAAAAGACAGATCGAGCAGATCGCAGCAGACAAATTCCACACGTCCGCCGAAGTCTGGCTCAAGATAATTCCGTGCCGCGTCGAGCATGTTTTGCGACACGTCCAGCGCTACCACCTTCCCGCGTGGAAGAGCCTCGAGCAGATCGCGTGTCAGCCGCCCGGTGCCGCAACCCGCGTCGAGCAGACGCTCGTTGCCGCGCAACTCGACACGCGACAGGACCTTCTTTCCCCAACTTACCTGCGGCCCGGAGATCTGGTGATAAAGGGCGGCGTTCCATTCTTTGGTCATGTCGTCGGTCGTCGGTCTTCGGTCGTCAGCTCGGAGCCTTTAGCAGCTCAGAAAATAGCCCGCCACTCAGTGGCGCGTGGGCGATGACAGTCCATCCCGTGCCGTAGGCACGGTTGAAAGGTCGCGGACGGTTTCACAGGCTGCGGAAAAACAACGGTAGCGCCGGCGTCCCGCCGGCTGTCGCGAGGGCATCTTGCCCTCGCCCCCTGCAAATCTGGTAAGGGCACGCGTTCATGCGTCCCTACCGGGACGCGTCATCCTGCCCGGCCAACCCGGCGCTGGAAGCGCCGGGCTACTTTCAACCATCGCTCCGCGACTTCACGAACCCTTTCTCGCGAGAATCGCTCAAGGGTATGTTCTATTAACTTGGTTTTACGAGGCGGCACGGCTTCTGAATGCCGAATGCTTTCCCGCTAGCGACTAGAGACTAGAGACTAGAGACTGAAGTCCGGCGACTCTATTTCTTCTTCTTTCCCGCCCGCGCGATGCGCTCGTCGATGGGTTTGCGGCCGGCGAAACCTTCTTCCGGGGAGTGCCAGTGCGTGATTTTTTCTTCGCCCAGCTTCCAGCAGAGGAGCAGGATTTCGCCCTCGACACGGCAGGGAAAATCGAGCAAGCCAATGTCGATGTCTTTTACCTGCACACCGGTAGCGTGGATTTCGGCCACCGCGTCCTTGGCGTGCTGCACGGCGCGCTCGCGTTCGGCTTTGCGCCGAGCCACGGCGACAACATTGATCAAAGTCCCACCGTTCAAAAATATGCGATGTGCCATCTCTTGGGTTTCCGCATCGACCGCTTCGATCAGCTTCTTGCTGCTGATGGCAGTGCGCAGCAGCGATTCCAGGGTGGGCAATAACATTTGTGCATCTTGCAGGGTGAATGTGCGAGTGGCCATTTCACCTATTCTAATTTATCGCTGTCGGCGTGCTCAAACCGGGGCCGCCTTGCCCTCGCGGCAACCGAGCAACTCGCCCGTAAGGGCAAGTTTCCTCAAGGCTTTGCAGCCGGCGCCGCCAGCAGGAGCGATGCCCGGAAAAGCTCCCACTTCATGGTTTCCCCTCACGACGCCGAAGTTCCTTGATGGACAGCCCTGCCGCGGAATCCCGGATCAACTCGGCCAGACGTTTCTGGCGCGTGGCTTCCTGCTTGGCGCTGATCACGCGATACGCGGCGGTGCGGCGGTACCAGGGCGGCTGTGCCTGAAAAAATTCCCAGGCTTCCTGGTTGGCACGGAATTGCTTTTCGTAAGCGGGAGTCAGCCTGGCCTGCTTGCGTTGTTCGTAGGCATAGATTCCGGTCTTGTCGCCTTTACGCGCTTCGAACGCCCTCATGCCCGTGGGACGCATCAGGCCGAGTTTGGTCAACTCCTCCACTCGCCTGACGTTAATCGCGCTCCAGGTGCTGCCAGGTTTTCGTGGAGTAAAGCGGATGCGGTAGCTGAGCGCGTCGATCGAGTGTCGCACCCCATCAATCCACCCGTAGCAGAGCGCGGCATCCACGGACTCAGGCCAGGTGATGCTTGGCTTCCCGGAGTCGCGTTTATAGAAACCCACCGACAGTTCCCCTTCGCTCGCATAATTCCGCTCGAGCCAGGCCCGGAATTCTGCAGGAGTCGGGAAGAACAACGGACCTTTCTTCACCATCTTTCACCCGCGCTCCCGCTCTGTCGTGCTGGTTTGCCGTACCAGGCGAGATAGTGCCTGGGTGTATTCCCGCATCGTCTCAGGCACGGCGCGACTATGCACGAACTGACCTTCGCGCCGGCATTCGATCAGACCAGCTTCGGTCAGAATCTTGAGGTGATGCGAAAGGGTACCCGGTGCCATCTCGAAGCGCTCATTGATCTCGCCGCAATACATATCCGGGTTAGCGGCAATCGTCTCGTAAATTTCAAGGCGGGTCGGATCGGCCAGAGCTTTGGAAATCTTCGCAACTCCTGCGGTGTCCATCATTCTCCCTTAGATTCTAGCGGATAGGGCGGGAAAACCGCCGGAAGCCGACTTTTTCCACTGCCAGTCGAAACGAGTTTGCAACTTTGTATTTTGATAATCATCAAACTATCGAAATTGATGCGGCCACGGGCCGGCGGGATGTATGGCCTTTTCAAGAGCGTTCCCGTCGACAAGTGGACCGAGTTCTTAGAAGGGGGACATCATGGCAAGACTTACAGGAAAGGTAGCCGTCGTCACGGGCGGGAATAGCGGAATCGGATTGGCGACCGCCAAAAGATTTCGGGAGGAAGGCGCGAAGGTGGTCATCTCGGGACGTGATCAGCGAACGCTGGACGAAGCGGTAAAAACCATTGGCGGTGAAGTCGTAGCCGTGCGTGCCGACGTCGCCAAACTCAGCGATCTCGATAAGCTCTACAAGACGGTCTCTGAGAAGTTCGGCAGAATCGACGTTCTATTCGCCAACGCAGGCATCGCGAAGTTCGCGCCCCTCGCTGAGAGTACGGAGGCTCTCTACGACGAAACCTTCGATATCAACGTAAAGGGCGTGTACTTTACCATCCAGAAGGCGCTGCCTCTGCTCAACGACGGAGCGTCGATCATCATCAACTCCTCGGTTGCGAGTGAAAGCGGCGTGGCGGATACAAGTATTTATTCGGCCACGAAAGCTGCGATTCGTTCTTTTGCGCGGACGCTGACTGCAGAGCTCGTTGGTCGGGGGATACGGATCAACGTGGTCAGTCCCGGGCCCATTCGCACGCCAATTTTCGGCCGCAACGGACTGTCGCAAGAACAGATCGATGATGTTGCACGGATGCTGGTGTCCAAGGTTCCCATGAACCGATTCGGCAAGCCTGAGGAAGTAGCCGACACGGTGCTGTTCCTGGCAAGCCCGGAGGCGTCTTATATCACCGGTGTCGACATCAACGTGGACGGCGGCATGGGGCAGGTTTGAGAAAAGCGGTCGTTGGTCGTTGGTCGTTGGTCGTCGGCACAAGTATTCTGCGCGTGATGGGCAGATCCGTTTCGGTCGGACGGCTTTCGATTCGCCGACGACCGAGGACCGACGACCCGAGTTCATCCCCCGATATGCACCATGGTCCGCGAGGCAGGAACGAAATCGGGCTCTCCGATGTGGTGGCGCTCTTCTTTATGCAGCATGACATCGCGGATGAATTCTTCCAGCTGCGCGTCGCTTGCGCCGCGGCGCATCTGGGCGTGCAGGTCGTGATCCCACACGGAAAACAGGCAAGTGCGGATCTTCCCGTCGGAGGTGATGCGAATGCGGCTGCAATGTCCGCAGAAGGGATGCGTGACGGGCGCGATAATGCCGATTTCGCCGATGCCATCGTCGAAGCGGTAGCGGCGCGCGGTTTCCGAACGCGCATGGGGGATCTCGACCAGCGGCCGGTATTCGGCCATGCGCTCGAGAACTTCATCGAGCGTCACCACGACGTCAGGTGACCACACTCGATCTTCCTCAAGGGGCATGAACTCGATGAAGCGCAACACCACGTTCTCTTCGCGGGCGAACATGCCGAAGGGAATAATCTGGTCTTCATTGAAGCCGCGCAGGAGCACGCAGTTCACTTTTACCGGCTCAAGCCCGGCCCGCTTGGAAGCGCGAATTCCGGCAAGCACACGATCGTAGCCATTGGGTACGCGGGTGATGCGAGCGAAACGGTCAGGATCGACCGCGTCCATGCTGACGGTAACGCGCTCGAGACCGGCATCCTTCAACGGTTGGGCCATTTCGGCGAGCAGGTGGCCATTGGTGGTGAGGGCCAGTTCCAGCGGCTCGCCGTCGGCGCTGCGCAGCTGCGAGAGGCTCCGGACGAACTCAACAATCCCCTTCCGCAACAGCGGCTCGCCACCCGTCAGGCGGACCTTCTTTATCCCCAGGCTCGCCAACACGCGAGCCATGCGCAAGTAGTCCTCGAACGGCAGGTCCCCGTAAAGCGCGCCTTCATTTCCCGTCCGACAATAGACACACTTGTAGTTGCAATGATCGGTAATCGCGATCCGCAGATCGGTAATCGGACGGCCGAATTTGTCGGAAAGCAGAGCCATTGGCAGTTAGCACTTGGCATTTGGACGTCGAGCTCGTGCTCGAAATCGGCTGAATGCTAAGTGCTAAGTGCCAACTGCTGTTCTTGGAAAAGGACACGCACCCGGAACGGGTACGCCCGGCGTGTGTCTCCTTTCCAATGCGCTTCTTGCGAAGCGCGGGAGGCGCCGACGTTCCCACCGGCACCCTAGGGAGCCTGCGCGCGTTTAGCTACAGATCGTCGCAGCGATAAGCAAAACGCGAACCGACTCCCGTGCCTCCGGTGCCCGGGGTATGCCCTGGGGCCGCGGAGGTCGGAAACTCATCCACATTATAGATCGCTTTGCGGCCTTGCGGGTTGCGTTGCCAGTCGGCGATTCCGTCAGTCAGGGGGGCGGCAGCCGCTCAGAGATTTCTCAGCTTAACCTGACCTCGAGTTGCAGCCGGCGGATACCGCGACTGACGGAAAGGCGCTAGCCGTGGCCAGCACGTCTTGCAGCGTCCATCAGTGCGGGGCGGGCGATAACGCTTGCGTGATGGCCGCCTCCGCCAGCTGCGCCATGATCTTGTAGCCAGCCAGGTTGGGATGCAGGCCATCCTCGGCGAGATCCTTCTTCAAGAAGCCCTTGTCATCGACCATAGCACTGAAATAGTCGAGATAAACGCAACCATGCGCGGCACAGTAACCCTTGAGCCAGTGGTTGAGTTCGAGAATCTTTGCCGGCGGACGTTGCGCGAACAGCTCCTGAGATTGCGGCGTGTAGTTGTGCACGGGAAGCACAGAAGAGAAGACGACGCGAATCTGATTTGCCGCCGCAAGCTCTGCAAGCGACGTATAGTTGGCTTCGATCTGGTCGAGCGTCATGGGGCCGGTGTTGCCGGCGATGTCGTTCGTGCCCGCAAGAATGACGACGACTTTGGGCTGCAGGTTGATCACATCCTCGCGAAAGCGCACCAGCATCTGTGGCGTCGTCTGCCCACCGATGCCCCGGTTGATGTAGGGCTTGCCGGGAAACAACTCCGTCAGGTTCCACATGTCGGTAATGGAGTCGCCGAAAAAGACCACACGGTTTTCGCCAGGAGCGGGAGCCTTCAGCGCCGCATTGGCGTCGCGGTAGCGGGAAAGTTCGCCGAAATCGTTCATGAAGATCGCGATGCGCGAGTTGCGGTACCGCTCGAGGCCGGAGAGCGGGTGGGGTTGGGGCGTGGACGTTGGTTGAGCAGTTTGCTGGGCGAGTGCTGAAAGCGTCAGGGTAGCAACCAGAATCCAGATCATGTTGCGATGGAAAGCGATCTGCATAATCTCCCTTACGTTAGGGTTGCCTGGGAGGACAGTTCGAACGAAACTCTACCGTTGCGCGAGTCTGTTTCCCCAAGGTGCCTTCTTGAAATTTCCAGTCCGCAACGGCTTTTTCGAGTGCTGGGACTAACAAGGGATGACCGTACTCCAACTTGAAATTCTTGGTGTTGCCACTTTCGTCGATGTCGATCGTAAATGTTACTTTCCCTTCAATGTGTGCCAACCTGGCGAGAGGAGGATACCCCGGTACAATCAGCGTTTCCGGCTGAAATGGCTCAGCGCTGAGTAACTTTACCGTCGGAACTGGGAGGCTAGCCTTCGAGGCGCGGTACAACTCCGATGCTTTGTCTGGCGCTCCTCGAAAGAGGGAGTCGTACTTACCTGCCGCAATATCTTGCAGCGCTTCAGGATCCGCCTTAAGTTCGAAAGGCTTCTCAGATGACGTCGGAAATATCGGTTTCTCCATCACTCCAGGTCCTACTTCGTTATCGAGCCTCCCCAATAATTCCATCGTCCAGGATGTCTGAGTTGGAGTGTCAGGGGCGGCGTCGAACATATCTCTATCAAGGATGTCCGCACGGATGACTCGCAGCTGGGCCCCACACTGAACCTGCATGGCGATGTTGGCCCCACTGAAGACCAGGCATTTCTTACACCGCTTCAGCTCTCGACGTAATTCCTTCTCTGGGATAGTACAAGGATTCGTGCGACCCAGTAGCGCCGCGACAGGTTGAGGGACCGATCCGGACGCCGCCTCCACCGTAGCTGGCATTGTGCAAACATCAGCCGCTGGAGTCAGTGTGAATTTATCGATAGAGGTGTGGCCTCCATTTGTCTTCACAAGGAACAATTCATAGTAATCGGTGGGCGGACCGAAATCGAAGAACGTGTGCCGTGCAATCACGAACTGATTCGGAAAGACCTGCTTGTCTTGGGAAGCGGCGCAATGGTGCAGGAGTATGAACACCAGACCTAGCGTCAGACGTCCGTACATGAACTCGATGCTACTACGAGACGGGTTTCAGCGGGCGGCGGGAATGCCGCGCCACAGGCGCCTAGCACCCAAGGCCCGATACCTAAGACTTGTCCCCGGGAATCCTGCGTTCCGCTCAGGATGACCGCAGCGGGATCCCGCGCTTCGCTCACGCCCGCTAAGCGCGCTCACATCCCGTCATAGTTCGGCCCGCCCCCTCCCTCCGGAGGCACCCACGTAATGATCTGGTAGGGATCGGCGATGTCGCAAGTCTTGCAATGCACGCAATTCGCCGGATTCAGGCTGATGCGCTTGCCGTGTGGCTGCGACCCATCCTCGACGAGTTCATACACATTTGCCGGACAGAAATTCTGGCAGGGCCCACCATACTCCACCACGCACCGCGTGTGGCACACATTCGTGTCGTGAATCACCAGGTGCGACGGCTGATCCTCTTCGTGCTTCGTCCCCGAGTGATAAAGGTCGGTGAGCTTGTCGAAGGTAAGCTTGCCGTCGCTTTTGGCGGGCCCAAGCAGGTGAGCTTCATTGCCGCCATCGGCAGGCAGTTCGGCAAGCTTCTTCATGTGCTCATGGCCGGCATGGGCTGGATAGCGATTCCGCAGACCGCGGCCTCCGGTGATCTGCTGCAGGCCGGCATGGAAGAGTCCCGCGAGAAATCCCTTTTCAAACCCCTGGTGGAAGTTGCGTACCTGCCAGAGCTCGTCTTTGATCCAACTCGATTCCATTTTCTGCTGGAACTGGTTGAGCGTGGCCGCGGAGGCGTTGTTTTTCTTGAGAGCTTCGAACGCGGTCTCGGCGGCGAGCATGCCGCTTTTGATGGCGAGGTGAATCCCTTTCAAGCGCTGCGAATTCAGCAGCCCTGCGGAGTCGCCGAGGATCATCCAACCGTTGCCCGCAACCGGAGGAACCGCCCACCAGCCGCCGTAAGGCAGCGACTTCGCGCCGTAGCGGATCATCTTTCCGCCCGCGAGCAGGCTCGCGATAAAGGGATGCTGCTTGAAATCCTGCAAAACGTGCTGCGGATCAAGCCGCGGGTCGGGATAGTCGAGGCCGGTCACGAACCCCAGCGAGACCAGGTTATCTTTCGAGCCGTAGATCCACGCGCCGCCGTACTCTTTCGTGGTCAGTGGCCAGCCCATGGTGTAGATGACTTCGCCCGGCGCAATTCGCCCTGAGGGCACTTCCCAAAGTTCCTTGACGCCGACACCATAGGTCTGCGGGTTGCGGTCCTTTGCGAGATCAAACTTGCCGATGAGTTCCTTGGTGAGCGAGCCGCGTGTTCCTTCCGCAAGGATGGTGACTTTGGCCTTCAGGTCGTAACCCGGTTCGAAGTTCGACTTGGGATGATTTTCCTTGTCGACGCCTTTGTCGTCGGTACGCACCCCGGCGACTCGATCCCCGTCGTAGAGAAGTTCCGAACCCGCAAAGCCGGTAAAGATCGTGATGCCGGTCTCTTCGACTTTCGCGCCCAGCCACTTCACGAACTTGTTGATGGAAATCACATAGTTGCCATGATCGCGCAGCGGCGGAGGCGTGATCGGCAGCTTGTACTTTCCGTTCTTCGTCAGGAAGTAAACCGCCTCTTTGTCGCACTGCGCGTCGAGCGGAGCTTCCTTTTCAAAGCCAGGAAGAAGCTCCCGCATGGATCGCGGGTCGAGCAGGGCACCGGACAAGCAGTGCTGGCCGATCTCGCGGGCCTTCTCAAGAACGTAGATGTTCTCTTTGCTGAGCGGTGCCTCGGGAGTCCTGGCATTGTGCTCGTCGATAAGCTGCGCGAGACGCAAGGCACAAGCCATGCCCGCCGGCCCGCCGCCAACGATGACCACGTCGGCTTCCATCTGCGGCCGGTCGATGTTTTGGAGGGGAGTACGGAAAACCAGCATTTAGCAGTTAGCCTTTAGCATTGAGCCTTTAGCATTGAGCTGAAGAAGTGAGCAGCCGCGGTTTTGGAGCCGACCAGCTGCAACCGCTCGAAACTACACTTACCCCGCCGCCTTTGCCTTCTTCACCTCTTCAATCAGCGGCGGGACCACTTCAAACAGATTTCCCACCACCGCGTAATCGGCAATCTCGAAGATCGGGGCCTCGCTATCCTTATTTACCGCGACGATGGTGCGCGCGCCCTTCATGCCGACAATGTGCTGAATCGCGCCCGAGATTCCGAGCGCCAAATACAGCTTCGGTGCCACCGTCTGACCCGACGAACCGATCTGACGGTCCATGGGCAACCACCCCGAATCGCAGATTGGGCGCGACGCCGCCAGTTCGCCGCCCAGCGCCTCGGCGAGATGCTTCGCGATCTCGATATTTTTCTGCTCTTTGATCCCTCGGCCGACCGCCACGATAATTTCAGCCTGCGTCAGGTCCACCGCCTGCTTGGCTTCCTTGAAGACTTCCTGCGGCTTGTTGCGAACCACCTCTTCGGCAACTTCGACCACAACGGTCTCGACCGGCGCCGGGTTCGCTCCCGCTTCCACCTTGTCGCCGCGAAACGCTCCGTTCTGGAATGTGACGAACCATGGCGGTTCCCCTGTAAAGCTCACGTCCGCTACGAATTTGCCCTGGAACATCTGGCGCGTGAAAACAAGCTTGTCGCCTTCCTTCTTGTAGCCGACGGCGTCGCTGATCACGGTGCGTCCCATGGCGGTCGCAAGCTTGGGCACGAAGTCGCGCACCTGGTAGGTATGCGGCATCAGTACCAGTTTTGGCTGTTTCGTCGAAAGGAATTGCTTCAGCCCCGCCGCGAAGGCATCGGGTGTATATGGCTCGAACTTCGGATTCTCGATCGCATACACCTTGGCGACCTTCTTGCCGGCAACTTCGGCTGCCAGGGCACCAACGCTTCCGCCAACGACGGCTGCCTGCAGCGGCCATCCGGTTTCGGCGGCAATTGCCTGGCCTGCGGTGAGCGTCTCCCAGGAGACGCGGTTCAACTTTCCCTCACGTTGTTCAACGATGACAAGAATCATAAGGTCAGGTCTCAGGTATCAGGTCTTAGGTACAAGCAACTTCCGCGGGCGAGGGCGCCCGCGCTACATGGTTCAAATCACTCGCACTTCATTCCGCAGCTTTTCTACCAGCTTTTTGGCAATCTCAACGGGCGTTCCTGTAATTGTTTCGGTCATCTTGGTCTTCTGCGGGATGTAAAGCTTCTCAATCTTCTGCAAGTTTCCGCCGATCGCGGATTGCACCTCTGCCAGCGTCACCTTGCGCAGCGGCTTGTTCTTGGCCTGCTTGATGCCGATCAGCGTCGCGTAGCGCAGCTTGTTGATGCCCGACTGAATCGTCAGCACGGCCGGCAGCGGCATATCGACGTACTGGAAGTATCCCGCCTCGAGTTCCCGCTTCACGCGGATGCCACCTTCCTGCTTCTCGATCTGCATGATGATCGTCGCATGCGGCCAGCCGAGTAACTCGGCCAGGATCACGCCCGTCTGCGCATAGCCGTAGTCATCCGATTGCAGGCCGGTAAAGATGAGGTCGAATTTCTCGTCTTTGATCGCGGCCGCGAAAGCCCGGGCAGTGTTGAACGCATCGAGCCCCACGAACGCATTGTCCTCGAGATGAATAGCGCGGTCGGCACCTTTGGCCAGCGCTTCGCGCAGAACCTGGCCGGCTCGCGTCGGACCCGAAGTGATCACTACGACTTCGCCGCCATGCTTTTCCTTCTGTCGCAGGGCTTCCTCGAGTGCGTAAGCGTCAGGTTCGTTGACTTCGTACGAGAGGTCTTCACGGATCCAGGTTCCCGCCTCATTCAGTTTGAGAGGCGCATCTTTCTGCGGAACCTGCTTCATGCACACCAGGATTTTCACGCATGACTCCTGTTACCGCTGGAAACGGCGGTTGTTCCAGAACGGGACCCAGGCTTCTCTATGAGGGTCCGAGTATGTAGGGCAAACGCGTTATTATAAATAATTCGCCAGACGATGGGGACCCAGCGTGCGAGGAGAATCGCCGGCGATGTGCCGGGATGGGAACGGCGCGTGATTTCAGTCGAGCGTGACCACCGACTGCACGCTGGTGATCTCGAAACGCTTGCGGCAGCGGAGGTTCTTGCACATCAGCATGTCATCTTTGCGGACCATATAGGAGCGGGCCTTGGCAAAGCGGGCGCGATCGCGCTCGTCGGCGCGCGGGGGCAGACCCTTCTTCTTGGTGCGGACCAGCCAGGTAATCTCGTACTCGGCCGACTGATGGCAGTGCGGGCAATTGAGATTGGCAGGCTTCTTGTCGGGACGCTCGTCGAAAAACTCGCGCTCTTCCATAGAAAAAAGCTACTGGCTCTTGGTCGTTAGCTTCTGGCTCAGACCCATTGATGACGGGCTGCTGCTATGTTGCTCGCCGAGCCTGCAATGGATTATTGCACAAACTCCAAGGCTGAGGCACATCGCAAGCGGTCGGATCGGGAGTAGACTCGGTCAGGAAAGAATGCCACGAAAGAAAAAAACGAAACGCTTCCGGGCGGTGACAGCGGTCAAGGCATTGGCTCGCGAGCGCGTGGGCATGCCCCCGCCAACCCAGATCGTCCCCGATCGCAAGAAGCGGAAGAAGGAAAAACACAAGCCGACGCTTGGCAAACTGATGGACGAGACCTAGGCGCCAAAAGGCGCCGATCAAGCGGGCGGGTGTGTTAGCGGACCTAGCGGAAGACCACCGTGACCGTGGTATCAGTCGTAAGGTTTTGCACGACGCAGGAATTTCCGCTAACCGTCGTGCACCCCGAAGTCCAGCTCACCATCGTGGAAGGCGATGTAGGCGTGGCATTGAGCGTCACCGTGGTCCCCGTGGGAAAGATCGCCGCACAAGTCGATGCGCAGCCAATCCCGCCGGGCGTACTGATGACGAATCCGCTGCCGCCTCCAAAATTTACGATGAGTGTCGGCCCAGTCGGACCGGTTCCTGTGAAACAGACCACCGTCGCCGTCATGTAAGCGGTCGCGATGTTCCCGCTGCTCTTGTTCATCGTGACGGTTGCTGACACTAACCCGTTGCCGCAGTCCTGGCCGGTTGCGGTCAAGAGTCCTGTGGAATTCACGGTAACCAAGCCGGGAGTATTCGAAGACCACGCCACCTCGTTCGTCAGATCTTTTGTGATTTGTGGGTGTGCATAGGTACCGATTGCCCTAAGTTGCACGTTCAAACCTTGATCGGCCCCGACCGGAATATTGGTGGCCCCGAAGATTTCGGTCGCCGGCTGGATCGTAATATTCGTCAATTCCTGATCGCGGGCACAGCTGGAAAGGCTCAACAGCAGGCCGGCCGCCACTACGACGGCAAGGACACCCATCAAGGCAGACCACTTCTGCATCATGACAACTCCTGGGATTCCCGCGTTCCCGGTTGGTTTGAAAATCGTGCTGGGGATGGCGCCAATGTAGTCAAAGACCCCTCAAAAATCAAGACAACAATGGGGTTCCCCGCGCTTCAGAGGTACCATCCACCGAACGCTGCTAGCCTGCTACCGCCTGCCTTACGAAACTGGCAAACTCGCGCACGTCGTCTTCCGTCGTATCGAACGAACACATCCAGCGCACGACCGACTCCTCTTCATTCCATACGTAAAAGAAATATCGATCCTGAATCGTTGCAATCGCCTCGCGCGGGATTTTGGCAAAGACTCCGTTGGCTTCGACGTGATAGACAATCTTCAACTGCGGAATCTGGCGCACTTCGTTCTCGAGTATTTTGGCCATGCGGTTAGAATGTTGTGCATTCGTGAGCCACAAGTCGTTCGTCAGCAGCGCCCCGAGCTGCGCGGAAATGAACCGCATCTTGGACGCGAGCTGCATCGACTGCTTGCGCAAAAACAGGAAATCCTGGGTCAGCTCCGGACGGAAAAAAACCACAGCCTCGCCACCCATGATCCCGTTCTTGGTGCCGCCAAACGAGAGCACATCAACGCCAAGGTCGCGCGTGGCCTGCCGCAGGGATTGCCCGAGGCTGGCGGCGGCGTTGGCGATGCGTGCGCCGTCCATGTGCAGGTAGAGATCGTGCTCGCGTGCGAAATGCGCCAGCGCGCGGATCTCCTCAGGCCGGTACACGGTTCCCATCTCGGTGGCCTGGGTGATCGAGATGACCTTCGGCTGAACGTGATGTTCATCCCCAATGTCGTGATAGGCGTGGCGCACCATTTCCACCGTCAGCTTGCCGTCCGGGGTCGAAAGGGGCATAAGTTTGCAGCCAGTGAATTTCTCGGGGGCGCCGCATTCATCGGTATAGATATGGGCGGAAGCGGCACAAATCACGGCGTGGTAGGACCTGGTGAGGGCCTGAAGGCTCAGGCAATTCGCGCCTGTCCCATTGAAAACCACAAACACTTCCGCGTCGGGACCAAAGTGCTCACGGAAGGTGTTCACCATGATGGAAGTGTAGGGGTCGGCGCCATAGCCGACCTCGTGGCCCTCGTTCACCATGGCAATCGCCTTGAGGATTTCGGGATGGACGCCGGCATTGTTGTCGCTGGCGAAGCTGCGCAGGGGTTTCATGGCGTGTCCAATGTAGCAGACCCGCAGATCGCCGCTTGTCACAGTTTCGCGTGTCCCCGCAGGCCTCGCATCCATTCCGGTCGCGGTCGTGGTACGGTATCTGCGAACGGAGCGTTCTCTGTGCTGGTACCCAACGGGAATCGAATCAAGAGCTGTGCCGCGGCGCTCATAGGTGTGGCTGCCGGCCTTCTCCTCGTCAATTGCGGAAAAGATTCAGCTGCTACACAGCAGGCGCCGAGCGCAATTTCGGTCAAAATTGAGGAAGCCCGCGCCGTCCCGGTCAGTGACACCAGCGACTACGTCGCCACGTTGAAGTCACGCAACTCCGCGGTCATCATGCCGCAGGTCGAAGGTCAGATCGTGCAGATCGCAATTCACTCCGGCGACCGGGTCGGCGCCGGCAAGCTACTCATGCAAATCGACCCGCTGAAGCAGCAAG
>Ga0307478_10000408_pt1 | contig 45721 bp, 29 predicted proteins | sample atmos_gasesECM4C_2_FD_203713 | JGI IMG/M metagenome (GOLD analysis project Ga0307478, IMG submission 203713) | Hardwood forest soil microbial communities from Morgan-Monroe State Forest, Indiana, United States - atmos_gasesECM4C_05 | ecosystem: Environmental > Terrestrial > Soil > Temperate...
CGGTGGGTGGAGTGCTATGGGGTCCACGAGGTACGCGGACGGCAAACGGTCGAGGAGTTCGTCCGCCTGGAAGCGGCACACGACTTGAACCATCTTCGGCAGATCGACCGCATCTTGGGTGGCTGTACGTAGTGGTAGCCGTTTGGCCGATGCCTCGGCGGTTTGTCAGCCAACCGCAAGCTATCCGGCTTCTAGTCCAGGATTAGTCCGTAGAAGTCGGCTTCTCGTCACTAACAAATCCTGAAGTTTGTCCGCCAGTCCAACCGAGAAAAAACCTGAGACTCAAAGAGCTGTCGGGAAACGGCGTTTGACCTTGAGGCTCGAAGTTGCCGAAAAGATGGCTGCGGGGAGCTTCGGTGAACACGGGCTGATCACTAGGGATTTGTAATGCCGACCCATTGCGGCACTTCCTCTCCCGACGCCGCCTTCTCGCCCAACCTCAGGCAGAGGTCGGCCATAGAAGCCCTGCTCACAAAGCTTGTCACACCCATCGTATCTTTCATCGTGCTGGCCTCGCCCCACAGGTAGGTATCTGTCTTTTCCCTGTTGTTGAGCAGCGGCGGCAAGATGAGAATCGGCCGGATGAGCCCTTCCTTTCTTGCTTCTTCTATCTCCGCCAACTGCTTCTCAAAATCAGCGTGAGGTTTCGACCAGAACAATTTCTTTGCGATACCTACCAACGTGCGCGTAAAGAAGCCGGTGATATAGTCCCCAGTTGGACCGAGTCCCCAGGCGGCGATACTTATGAACGGCATGGGATTTGGTTTGACCGCAGCAATGACCTGCAAGGCGCTGTGCGTGCCTGTGGAAACTGCAGAGTAAGGCGCAGTCTCCGACGCCAGCATAACGAACACCACATCTGGATTCGCCTCGCCCATCGCTCGCGCCATCTCGTCCGCCTCATGCAGTTCGCCAGTGAAGCTACGCAGACGCGGATGTGAGGCCAAAGCAACAGGGAGCTTCGATACGTCGCGAACGAAGATGGTCACAACATGACCACGAGCGAGTGCCTGCGCCAGGAAAGGCAAGCCCGTGCGGCCCGTGGCGCCAAGCAAGAAGAATCTAAATGGTATGGCGGCGGACTCGGCTGTCATCGTAGAAAGCAAGGAAGGATCACTGTTAATGCTAACCTCATTAATTACCCTTGGAAACGCGACGAACTCCACTTCGGTTTTTTGCATGCACTTCCAGGTGACGATAAGCGCGTTTTGCAGGACCAATCTTACTGATTCTGTCTAAATCGTCCTCAATGTCCACACGAACAGTCCGTCGCTGCCCCCGATTTCACGGGCTTGACAAAGACCTTATTCGCCTCTCACTCGATCTGAAAATCCGAACTGCCCGCGGCCGCCATCGTGACCGGCTCGTGGAACTCCAGAACCGTCAGGTGGTTCAGGGCAGTCGCAACATGGACGACGGCATTCGGGCTGGGAGTGCCCAACTGTTGGGACGGTGCGGCGATGGCGATGATCCTGAAGTTTAGTACGAAGTCCCCGCCCCCCGAGCCGATCGTCCTGACCAATATGGGCATTCCATTGGACGAAGTGGAGGATCTCTTGCTGGAATCCGCCGCATATCGTCAGGCGAGCCGTGTACTTCTACCCGAGATGAATGGCGTTAGAGGCCGGCCGCTTACGCCGCTGCACGGTGGACACGTCGGCTTGCTCTCGACTGCCGGAATGCTCAATGGAGTATTCTGCGAGGGTGAAGGTCGTCACATCGCCCACTGGCGCTCGGTCAAATTTACCGACCATTGGGAAGAAGAGGAAGAGGACGGAACCAAGATCCTGCATGACCGGGAGCGGTTTTCGCACGAGCTGACACTTGTATTTGCCAATGGTAAGACCCAGATTGTCACGAATGAAAAGAAAAACAGCCCGTAAGGTCATCGATTTCAAAAGGCGCCATGTCATCCGGCTTGGCGATTGGCATTGGGGCCAGCCCGTTAGATTGCTGTCGGGCCGCGGCTGACTACCACAGCCCGGATGATCTCAACGAAGCGGGAAATTAGGTTGTGCCTCTCTGACCCCCGGTGCCAGGCAACACCGATCCGCCAACTCGCCAGAGGTGCGTCAACCTGATGAAAATGCAGTCCCGGCACCCTCATCCGTTCCGCCGAACTGGGAACCAAAGAGACACCTAGACCGGCGCGAACTAAGTTCAGAATCGTAAACGTCTCGCTCGCTTCTTGCACAACCCTCGGGGTAAATCCTGCTCGCCGGCACAACTCGAGGCACTGATCGTGCAGGGTTGCAGACACGGCGCGGGCAATAAGAATGAACGGCTTTTCCCGAAAGCCAGCCAGTCCTTCCCTCATTCTGTACGACGTTGCCACCGAGGAGACTAATACGAGGCGTTCGCGAAACAGCGGAACGCTAATCAATTCGGGGCGTGCAACTGGCATGCGGAGAATTCCTACATCGAGGTGTGCGTCCAAGAGGGCAGCAACCTGCGAGAGACTGGACATGTCCCGCATTTCGAGTTGGGCGTCAGGATAATTCTTGCGGAAGCGGAGAATTGTGCGTGGCAGGATTTCAGCAACCGATGCAATTCCAAAACCGATCCGCAAAGTGCCAGTCTTCCCTTCGACTGCCGCCTGGGTTGCGGCCAGCGTGGCTTCCGCATCCTCAAGGAGCCTCCGGGCCTTCGGCACCAGGATGCGACCCGCTTCTGTCAGTGCAACCTTCCGCCGCGTACGAACAAATAATGGACCGTTGATCTTCTCTTCCAGTCTACGAATCTTTCTACTCAAGGCAGGCTGTGAAAGAAACAGCTGTTCCGAGGCCTTTCGAAAGTGAAGCGAGCGCGCCAGCACGAGGAAAGACTTTAGTTCTGATAGTTCGAGATTCATGAGATTCATGCACAAAAGGTATCACAGGGACCCAATCAATTCATTGGACGAAACGTCGTTTACTGCTCAGAATGTGCTTAGAGAGGAGTGAACAGATGACAGAGCAAAGAGCAGTTTGCGATTTCGACTTCAGGGGCTTGATTCTGGACTATGGGGAAGTTCTCTCCGTCAAGCCAACGCCAGAACAGATTGAGCGGATGGCAGCCATTTTCGGCATTTCCGGCGGTCATTTCATGAAACTTTACGAGCGCAATCGTCGCGAATACGATCGAGGCGACTTGAACGCCGAGCGGTACTGGTTTTCCTTTGCTGACGAGCCTGGTCTCGGACTCAGGGCAGATCAGATTCGACTGCTGAGGGAATGGGACGTCGAAATGTGGAGTAACACCGACCCGCTGATGATCGATTGGCTCAAAGCTGTCCACTTGAGTGGCGTACGGACGGCCTTACTCTCGAATATGCCCGCCGATATGATCGCTCGCGTTCGAACTTCATTTGCCTGGATCAGTTATTTCGACTGCATGGTCTTCTCCTATGAGACGCGTCTCACCAAACCCGAACCCGCAATCTATGAGCGATGCATTGAGGAACTGGGAACGTTACCTGACCAAACCTTATTTGTCGACGACCGGGACGTGAATGTACAGGCCGCGCAAAACCTTGGAATCCAGGCCATTCGGTTCGAATCCCTACGACAGCTCCGCGCACAGCTCGAGGAACTTCGGTTTCCGATTCTTCCTGTGCTGCCTGTCCCGACCCTGGCGTGACCCCGACATAAAGCATTTGAGGAGCGACGCATCGAAAAATGCCCGCCTTCGATTCGGCTGTCTGACCTACGTCAAGAGCACGGAGAAGACGACCACGAGCATCAAGCTGCGCTTGGATCGCTTCATCGGCGGATCGGTCTCGGTGTTGCCGCTCACCGCTGAAAGCCGTTTATTGCGTTTGGTAACCAGAAGTCGGCAAGTCTTTACCAAGCGAATGCGGGTCGGGATTTCGACTGGCGCCTACGAGCTCATTCATCCGCGACGGTTGCGCCCTCCCGAGGGTCCGTAAAGCCGGCGTTGGACTACTTCATAAGGATGGCCAAGACACTATCGCCGAGATGGTGGAATTCGATTGCATCCCATCTTCCCGGGGGCTGCCTTTTCGTCGGGATAGTGCATGATGAAGTGCGTTATCGCCAACATCGTGCGCAATCTCGAATTCCCCGAGTTCCCGACTTCTAAGCCGCATCGTCTGCGACTGCGACTTCCCAGATGCCCGTCTGGATAGTTTCCGCTTTGCTGACATTCCACGAACTTGTTTTGGTTCTTTCAAATGCGGAACGGTTTGACCACAGCCGTCAGGCCGTCGCAGTGATGAGCGGCGCATCAACCAAATGTAGGAGGCCGCACCGCGGATTCGCGGCAGCGCCAACAGCAGACCTCTCCACCTGGGACGGCTCACCGGATCACCCGGCGTTCACGCACCTCTTACATACGATTTCGCTTACGACTGGAGGACCAGCGCCGACAACGCAGATGACAGCGCGCGATAAGGAGCGCAAGCGCCGCCGTATCTCTTTCGTCATCTTCGCTGCGATCGCTATCTTTCTCGCTGGGATTGCTGCCGGCGCATTTGTACTCGAAGTGCTCATGCAAAGGCACGGCCCGTAGACGTGACAGTTCGTTTCAAGTTTTGCCCAGGAAATCCGGTTCGAGGGCATCCATGCAAGGTGACCAGAACCGTTCTGGATCACAGTCCGGGTTGCCGACAAACCGGGCGGAACCTTTTTCCCTGACACTGCGACGTCTCACGGTGATAGTCGCCTCGCGTTACCGTTTCTTCATGTGGCCGGGTCGTTTCCACAGGGCATTGGACTCGATTAGGCAGGCTTCGATGAGCAATGGGTAGATGAAGATGTGCGGGAGCGGCAGCGCATCATCGCAGCATTCGAGAGCGCAGAGGGTTTTGGACAGAGCTCTGCGCGCTATTCAGCGCGCAGGGCCTGGACGGGGTTGATGGACGCGGCGCGCCGAGCGGGGATCATACCCGCAATGCAAGCGGCGACAACCAGAACGACGATAGCTACCGCCATGACGCCTAAGTCAACACTCGCGATCTCGTAGAGCTGCGCCTTGACATAGCGGACACAGAGCATGGCGACGGGCACACCAACGATGAGACCGAGGAACGCCTGCGTCATGGCGCCGCGCATCACCATGCCGATGACGCGTGTGCGTTCGGCGCCGAGGGCCATGCGGATGCCGATTTCCGAGGTGCGACGGACGACGGTGTACGCAGTCATGCCGTAGAGTCCGATCGTGGCCAGCAGAAGTGCCAGGCCGCCGAAGAGCGAAGTCAATTGCGCGATCATCCGGTTGTCGTTGAACCGGTCGGCAATCTGCTGGTCGAAGGTCTGGAACTTGACGATCGTCAGGTTTGGATTGATCCCGGAGAGCGTACGCTGCGCAAGCCTCTCCATGTCGTTCATCGGGCGATCGGCTTCGATAACGATGGCGCCGGCATAGAGCGTGATATCGGTGGCGATCGGCGTCTTGTCGCTGGCCGGACGCTGCGTGATGGGCACGAAGAACATGGCGTGATCTTTCCACTGAACCGACGTATATGTAGTGTCGTCGACCACGCCGACGACCTCGAAATCTCCCGCGCTTTGCGGACCCAGCGAACCAATCCGGTGGCCGATAGGATTCTCGCCCGGTTTGAAGAACTGCTTCACGAATTCCTGGTTGACCACGGCCACCGGAGGCGCAGAAAGCAGGTCCCGGGGCAGGAAGCCGCGACCCATCAGCACATGTGTGCCGACGGAGTCGAAGTACTCGGCATTGCCTTTGACAAAAGACGCGGCCTTGTTCGGATCGGGCTCGCCCTGCACCTGCATGCTGGTGCTCCAGTTGTTGTCTTCCATGGGCGTGTACGTAGCGATGCCCACTTTCAAGATGCCTGGAATCCCGTGGAACTGGGCCTCGATGGTGCGATAAAGCGACTCAACCTCCGTTGTGACGTATCCGGCGGCCTGCGGGTTGATGTGAATGATGTAACGGTTCTTCGAGTCGAGGTGCGTGTTGGAGGTCTCGAGCTTGTTGAGGCTCTGCGCAAACAGGCCGGCGCCGACGAGGAGGACCAGGGAGAGCGCGGCCTGCACGACGACAAGGCCGCGCTGCAACAGGGATGCTCGCGAAGCGACGTTGCGCGAACCCGAGCGCAGCGCTTCTGCCGGCTGCGCCTGGGCGGCGATCCAGGCAGGTGCTACGCCGAACAGGATGCCGGTGACGAGCGAAAGGGCAAAAGCAAAGCCGATCACCAGGGGTGAGGGAGCCGCATTGATGGGAATGTTCCGCGCTCCGGGAAAAGACATCGCCAGCAACATGTGCGCTCCGGCGTACGCCACGGCCAGGCCGACGATGCCCCCAAGTCCGGCGAGAAGAACGCTTTCTGTGAGCAACTGCCGGATGATGTTGCTTTGTTGCGCTCCTAAAGCAGTGCGCACGCACATCTCTCCTCGCCGGCTCATGCTGCGCACCAGTTGCAGATTGGCGATGTTGGCGCAGGCAACGAGAAGAACCAGAGCGGCGATCCAAGTGAGGAGATGCAGTTGCGACTTGGCGTTGTCCTGTAACTGCTGGATGCCGGCGCCTCCCGGTGTGAGGAGAACATGGGTGCGACCAAGAAACGTCTTTGCACGTTCGTTCGAAAACACCTTGAAAGTAGAGAACTGCTGGCGAAGCAGGGTGCTGGCCTTCGCTTGAACGGTGGAGAGTGAGACGCCCGCCTTGACCCGGCCGACGACGTAGACCCATGCGACTTCAGGATCGTGCACGTAGGGAACGCTGAAGATCACCGCCATCGACTCGAGCGGCAAATAGAAATTGGGCGGGTTGCTGGTAAGCCGATCGCCGAAGTAGCCCTTCGGTGCGATGCCGATGATGGTGACCGGCTGCGTGTTGATAACGAACGTGCTTCCGACAACGCCGGGATCCGAGCCGTAGTCGCGCGCCCACGTGTCGTAGCTCATGACGGCGGTAAAGGGGGCGCCCTTGGCGTCGTCCGTGTCGGTGAAGAAGAGGCCGGCGGCGGGCTGAAGTCCAAAGGTGCGGAAGTAGTTGCCCGAGACAAATTCGCCCATCACCGATTTTGCGACGGCCTGCGGGCCTTCGCGGCGCGCTGTCAGCGGCCGATATTCGAATCCGGCTTCCATCGCGGCCAGTTCGTCAAACTCCGGCAGCTCCTTTTTGAACAGGAGATACGACTCGGTCGAAAACAGAGAGTAGTCGCCAGCGTCGTTGTAGCCGGAGTTGACGCAGCAATCGTCAGTGTCGCCGATGCGGACGAGGGTCTTGGGATCAGTCACGGGCAGATTGCGCAGGAGGACGGCGTTCACCAGCGTGAAGATGGCCGCATTGGCGCCGATGCCGAGAGCCAGGGTGAGAATGACGGTGATGGTGAAGCCCGGCGTCTTGCGCAACTGGCGAAATGCGTAGGTAAGATCCTGGATCAAAACCCTCATGCAGCCCTCCGTACGCAATGGCGTGCTTCATCGGACGGCACGTTGCATGCCGTCTGACGATCAATCTAACATGCTTGACTGCAGACATATCCCGCTTTCTCGTTGAGCACCGAAGCAGCGAGGAGTTGGTGATTACCGCGCCTCTTCTCTCGTCCCTCGCGTTTGCGGCTGGTACTGAGTTTACAGTCCCTTCTGCTTCATAGAGGGGAAAGGTTCAATCTCCAATTCGTTAAGAGCGTTCGCCTTTTGAGTGGTTGCGGGCGGTTTACGAGCAATCTGGAGTTATTCCGGGCGAGAAGTCGGCTTCGCGGAGGTCACTATTGATCTCCTCCGAGCCCGTTTCTGGCCCAGAACGATTTTAGGGTTCGCAGATTCAGAGCCGCTTTCAACCCGAAGATCCGACGCTTAGGCTAGAGCTTTGCCTGAGGGACGAAAAAGTCTACATAGAAAGAGTCGTGACCAGCCATTTTGCGCGTGTTTGATGGCCAGAGTTCGGGCTAAGGCTTCAGCCTAGTTCACCGTCAATGTTAGCTTGACTTCATGCTGCACGGTCACCGAACCCAAGCCAAGTGTCGCCGTAACCGTTAGAGAGTAAGTCCCAGGAGGCGTGCCTGCGTTGTGAACTGGCGGGCTGTTTCCTCCTCCACAGGAGATGGACATCATACCCAGCAGCAGGAAGGCCGTTATCGTCAATATGGCGCCGCGCCTCAATCGCCCCTTCCGGGGAATGAAGATCGCCCCGCAGCCCCAAGCCACAAAGAGAGCCAAGCACCAAAGCTGTGGGGGAAGGCTCGTGAAGCGGTCTCGTGGCAGACCCCGAACTCCGCGCATCCAACTGAGACTCGACGCAGTCGTGGTCACGGTTACTGTGGACGATGCAGGGCTCGATCCGTTCAGGGTGACCGACGTCGGCGAAAGCGAGCAAGATGCCTCAGACGGGGTGCCGCTGCATGCGAAGCTCACTGTCCCGGTTAGGCCGCCGGCCGGAGCGATACTCAAGGTGTAGGTCGCTGTCCCTCCGGCCGATACAGTGGCGCTCAACGGAGAACTGGCGGCGGGCCCGATTGAGAAGTCTGTGCCGGTCCCGGCAAGCGGCACGGTATGAGGGCTTCCCGGAACATTGTCGGTGATGGTGAGTATGCCGTTCCGAGAGCCTGCCGTGCTTGGCAGGAATGTCACGTTGATGGAGCAACTCGCGCTGATCGCGATCGTATTCGCGCAATTATTCGTCTGAGCAAAATCTCCGCTGATGGCAATGCTCGCTATCATCAACGCAGAATCCCCAGGATTGCTCAAGTTGACCGTCTGCGCCGCACTCGTGGTGCTCACTGGTTGAGCAGGGAAGGTCAAGGTCAAAGAGGACAGATGAATGGCCGGACCTGTACCGGTTCCCGTAAGAAGGATGGCCTGAGGGTTGGGAAAGGCATCGTCGATGATGGGAACGGTGCCCGTCCGAACTCCGGCTGCGGTGGGCACAAAAGTGACCTCGATGCTGCAGTTTGCGCCTACCGCAAGAGCAGAACCACAGTTGTTGGTCTCACTGAAATCCCCGGTCGTCGTTAGGCCGCCGATCGTCAACGGCGCCGCACCGGGATTGCTCAATTGCACCGATTGCGAACTGCTGCTGAGTCCGATGGTCTGGATTGGGAAGGAAAGTTTACCCGGAAACAAAGCCGCTATCGATGAATTCAGCAGAACCGAAAGCGAATTCCCTGCTCCGCCGCCGAAGTTCCCAACGGCTATATCGGGAGCACCCTCTCCTCTGAAGTCGGCGGCGGCGAGACCAAACGATGTACCGGTTGCCGAATATTCATAGTCCAGCATTGTCGGGAACGTTCCGTCTCCCTTGCCCAGCAGCAGCGTAATCGTGTTGTCAAAATCGTTAGCAACCGCTAAGTCCGGATTGCCATCGCCATTGAAATCACCCAATGCCAAAGCAGTTAGGGTCAGATGTCCGGGATTGTAGATTGTTTGAGTCTGGAAGGTTCCGTCTCCGTTACCGAGCAGAACAGAAACCGTACTATCAAAATTATTGCTCACTGCCAGATCGAGCCTGCCATCGTGGTTCAGATCCGCAGCGACAATCGAGATTGGCTCCTGGCCCACGGAGTAGTTGATCTGGGACTGGAAAGTCCCGTCGCCGTTTCCGATGAAGACGGATATGGACCCGGAGAAACCTCCTCCGGCTACTGCCACATCAAGCTTTCCGTCGCCATTGAAGTCGCCAACCGTTACGGCTTGTGGGTTTTGTACCGTTGCATAATCGACAGGAGACAGAAACGTCCCGTCGCCCTTGCCGAGAAGGACAGAAAACGTTCCTGGCGAGTTCCCGTTTGCGACCAGGAGATCGATTTTTCCGTCGCCATTGAAGTCACCGGCAGCGACCGAAACAGGATAGCCGTTTATAGCGTAGGTCACGGCTGGCTGGAACGTACCGTCCGCGTTGGCGACGAGTACGGAGACAGATCCGCCAGACGTTGGGCAAGGGGGAAAAATGATCGTGCAGCTCTCATCCGCCAGTACCAGGTCATCTCTTGTATCACCGTTCAAATCCGCGGCGATGACGGCCCGGGGGGACGGACCAGCCGCGTAGGACACCGCCGGTTGAAAAGTGCCATCACCCTTGGCCAGGAATACGGACACGGTATTGTCCGCGCGGTTAGCGACCGCGAGATCCGGCTTGCCATCTCCATTGAAATCGCCAGCTGTCACAGACATTGGGACCGAACCAGCGACATAGTCCGTAGAGGTTGAGAATGTTCCGTCACCTTTACCAATGAGCACGGCGATGGAGTTCGCCGCCGTCGCCATGACCAAGTCAGTTCTTCCGTCGCTGTTCAGGTCCGCCGACGCAACCGAGTAGGGCTGGGCACCTGTGTGGTAATCGACGGAAGGCTGAAATGTGCCGTCACCTTTTCCCAGCAGGATGGATACGGTGGGTACGGGAGGCCCGCCGCCGTACCCGTTAGACACGGCTAGGTCCAACTTGCCATCTCCGTTGAAATCGTCCGCGGTCAGCCAGCCGTCGTCGGAACCAGCCACTGGGTAGTCCACGTGTGGCTGAAAGGTTCCGTCGCCATTCCCCAGGAGAATGGATACGTAGCCGCCCCCGCAGTTTGCCAGGTCCAGTTTTCCGTCGCCGTTGAGGTCGCGCGCAATCAGAAAAGAAGACACGAAGTTTCCGGTGCCGGAGCCGTAGTTGACTGGGGCTTGAAACGTGCCGTCGCCATTCCCCAACAGAACGGAAACCACCATTAAGCCGGGATTGCCGACGGCGAGATCAAGCTTGCCGTCTCCATTGAAGTCACCGGCAGCAATCGAGAAGGTCGCGCCATCCATCGGGTACTCAATCGCAGGAGCAAAAGTGCCGTCGCCGTGGCCGAGAAAAATAGAAACCGAGTTGTTGGGAGTTCCAGTGACATCGGTCGTGTTCACCGTGGCGAGGTCGAGCTTGCCGTCGCCGTTAAAATCGCCGATGATGACGCGGTTCGGTGGATTTCGAGTCGCGAGGACTACCCCTAATTGAAAGGTGCCGTCTCCATTCCCGAGCAGAATCGAGAGGGTCTGGTCGTAAGAGTTCGCTACGGCAAGGTCGAGCTTTCCATCACCGTTGAAATCGCCTGCGACCACTGAAACCGGAAGTCTCCCGGTGGCGACGTCCGTTCTAGGAGCGAAAGTACCGTCGCCCTTGCCTAAGAGGATCGACACCGTGTTGGCACCCGAATTTACAGCCGCCAGGTCTGGCTTGCCGTCCCCGTTGAAATCGGCCACGATTGCCGATTCGGGACCGATGCCGGTCGGAAAGTCTGCTCTCCCGAAAATATAGGTTTGCCCCGACGCATTGGAGGTGAGCAAAATGGCTAGCGCGGGAGCGCGCCACGGTAGGCGTAAGACTTGCTCGATCAGTGTTCGAGATCGGCGGCGATTCATTTTGGAGCCTCTAGGTACACGCAGCCGGAATTGCCGGTGATTTGGAAATCCGGCCTCGAAAGTGAACAGATTCTGCACTCATTCTTTAGCCCGTGCCCTTTATTGATCCGGACGTATTGTGCGCATGAATCTTGGCTCGGCGAAATCTGCAACCACGGGCTTGTTGCTCGAATCCTTCCCTACTTCCTGAATGTCGTAAGTGGGAGCCGAGTTCAGCGGGTAACGGCCTGCGGCGTCCGTCGGCTTGTCGACGTACGATCGTGCCTCGTACGACCAAACGACACTATTAGTGACCACTAGGTCGACTTACTGCACTGGCATAGTTGTTGGCTACTAACAGAAATCGAAGACTGAAAACTGCGACTGCGAGATTATCACACGTCCCAAGAAACGGCTTTACTGGAATTTGAGCTCGCATGGCGAGCATCAGACGGGCGCTCGGAAGCGGTTTCGATCCAGAAGTCGGCATCTGGGAGATCTCCCGGAAGCCCGTTCTGGATTACGAGACAAAGCTCAGAAACGAATAAACAGGAGGATGTCTATCGATGGAACAGCACATGCGTGCGAACTTGTACCGCAGGCAGTCGGCATCTTACACAGTCATTACGTCAATCACGGCAACTTTCCGACTTCTAGCGTACCTCCCGAACTCTTCGGTGAGATCACCTTTCCCGCGCGATTTGCCGTCCCAAACCAATACCGCATTGACTGGAACTCGCAATTTCTGGCCAAGTGAAATGGCTTCGTCAACTATCACGTGGTTCGTCCCGGCATAGGACTCTTCCTCAGACTTCAAATCCAGAATGCGCAGATCTCCAGTTTTTTGAACGTCGTCGAGTGTGCTGTCGTAAAGAGAGCCCCATTCGCCCGGCCGATCTGTCACTGAGGTCTGGCGGAACTTCTCGCGCTCGAACGGCAACACAATGATGCGCCGCACTCCGAGGGCCCCTGCCGCGGATAACGCGAGAAGGTCTGCGCCGCAGGCTGCCGAACTGACAAGTACGCTGGCATGCTTGGCCTGCAGCAGCTCAAAGATTCGTTTACGCACCGTTTCCAGGTTCTCAGGCGTAGAAGGAAACCGGACGGACTTTGGATCAAGAGCATCGACTCGCCTCCCCGCTAGGGCTATTATCATTGTGTACTCCTTCCCCGCTTTTTCAAGTCTCGCACAGGAATTGTCGCCTGAAGAGGATTTCTCTAGAGGAGCCGCCATGCTGGTTTTCGCCGAGCGCTGGAAGTCGCTGCGTACTCGATATGAGAAAGATCGACCACACCGAATGCTGGCCTTGGACGGAGGAGGCATTCGCGGTCTCATTACGCTTGGGATACTTGAAAAAATCGAGAAACTTGTGAAAGACAAAACCGGCGGCAAACTGTGCGATTACTTTGACTACATCGCGGGTACGAGCACTGGGGCGATCATCGCCGCCGGCCTGGCCAGAGGCATGACCATTAACGGCCTGATGGAGTTCTATTCTTCTTGCGGCAAACAGATGTTCGACCCGGCATGGCTAGTGGAGCGCATCAAGTATCTCTACACCGCTGATCCGCTGAAAGCGAAAATGCAGGAGGTTTTTGGCCCGAACACAACATTGGAGCCGGACAACCTGAAATGTCTACTCCTAGTCGTCATCAAGAATGTGACGACCGATTCGCCGTGGCCGGTCAGCAGTAACCCGGACGCAAAATACAATGACCCCGCGCGCAAAGACTGCAATTTGAGAATTCCTTTATGGCAATTGGTTCGCTCCAGCACGGCCGCGCCGGTCTTCTTTCCGCCAGAGGTCGTGCAGTGGGACCAAACCGATCAATCGAAGACGTTTGTATTCGTGGATGGAGGTGTTACTCCCTACAACAATCCGGCATTCTTGCTGTACCGGATGTCGACGGAGCCGGCTTATTGCCTGAACTGGACAACCGGCGAAGATAATTTGCTTCTTATTTCGGTGGGAACTGGCGCCGCTGAGTCGCTTGGTGCAACTGCCGCGCGTCCCAATAAGAATATCGTCTCTACTGTAGCCGGTCTTCCCGGCGAACTCATGTACGGGATCCAGGTGGATCAGGACGTCAACTGCCGAACCATCGGACGCTGCACATATGGCGCACATCTGGACCGCGAGATTTTGGACCTCGTTCCGCGACAACTGCGCCCAGGGATGACTATGGAAGAACAGTATGCGGCATCGCGTGTCCCCCTTTCGACCAAGCTCGGACGGCAATTCTTGTACGCGCGCTATAACGCCGATCTGAGTGCAGCGGGTCTCGCAGACCTTGGATTCCCCACTGTCGATGCGGCTAGCATTCAGAAGATGGACGCTGTCGGCAACATCCCGATCTTGACCGAAATCGGGAGGGCGGCGGCGCAGCATGTGGCGGCCGAGCACTTCGGTCCCTTTCTATAAGGGAGGAGCTATGGCTCGAGCTTTTATCATTCGACCCTTCGGCACGAAGGATGGTATCAACTTCGATGATGTGCACAAGAATCTAATTGCTCCTGCACTTGCTGCCTGTGACATTCAGGGCGGCACCACCGAACCGTTCCTTCAAGCAGGGAACATCCGGGCAGACATGTTTCAGCAACTTCTGGTAGCGGACATAGTGATTGCCGACGTCTCGATCCACAACGCAAATGTTTTTTATGAATTGGGAATCCGCCACGCCCTGCAGCCGAACAGGACATTCATGTTGCGGGCGAAAAGCAAGAAAGCTCCAAGTCAGCGTACTCCGCAAGACGAAGTTCCGTTTGATCTCCGGACTGACCGCTACCTCGAATACAATTCGGACTCTCCCGCCCAGAAACTCGAACTGATGATCGAAGCTCTCCGGCAGACCCTTGCGTCGGAAAAGCCTGACAGCCCAGTGTTTCAAATGCTGCCGGATTTGGACGCGCAGGATCGGTCGCGATTCCTTCCGGTGCCGCAAGCTTTCCATGATGATGTTGAACTCGCGTCCAAGCGAAAGCAGATGGGACTGTTGGGCTTGTTGGCACTTGAGGCAGAGCAATTCTTCTGGGCCTCTGAAGGGTTGCGGCTTGTGGCGCGTGCGCAATTCGATCTCAAATCCTATCGAGCCGCAAAGGAAACCTGGGAAAAGCTGTACAAGTTGAACCCGAACGAATCGGAGATTAATCAGCGTCTTGGCACGATCTATCAACGGCTCGGGGATCTGGATTCATCGGACCAAGCACTGCTGCGGGTGATCAATACTAAGACTGCGTCGCACGGGGATCGAGCCGAAGCGTTCTCGCTTCTGGGGCGCAACCTTAAGGAAAGATGGCGTTCCTCCTGGATTTCGGCTTCTAGCGATCATGCACGAAAGGCACTTCAGTCTCCGTTGCTCCTCCAGGCGTGCGAGAAATACAACCAAGGCTTCCTCGAAAACCTCGACAGCTTCTATCCCGGCTTGAATGCCTTGAGCTTGCTAACTCTCGCGATTGAGCTTGCCAAGCAAATGCCGGACGCTTGGGAAACGCGGTTCGAGACCGAGAGCCAGGCCAGGTCTGAACTTGACGCTCTGCAGATTCAGCGGCAACGGCTTGTGGGTGCAGTTGGCGTGTCATTGGAAGTTGCGAAGCAGCGTCTGCTGGAGGGCAAGGAGGATCGTTGGGTCAACATCAGTCTCGCCGATTTTCTCTTTCTCACTACAGACCGGTCGCAGAGGGTCGCATTTGCTTACGAATCCGCGCTAGCAGGAGCGCCCGCGTTTTACTCAGACTCGGCGAGAGCGCAACTGAATCTGTTCAGGCAATTGGGTGTACTGGTCGATAACGCCACAAAGGCGCTCGAAATATTCGCTTCGCCCGCTCCCGCCACGGAGCCGGTGCAACCTCCGGCTCGCGTCATCCTGTTTACCGGACACATGATTGACCCTCCGGGTGCCACCCCTCCGCGCTTTCCCGATTCCATGCGGGCAAAAGCACGACAAGCGATCTTGAACAAAGTGCAGCAGGAACTCACTCGCACCGAAGGTAAAGTGGTCGCGATCGCAAGTGCAGCAAGTGGCGGTGACCTGCTTTTTCACGATGTGTGCGAAGAATTGGACATCGAGCATCGGCTGCTGTTACCGCTTGCTCCCGACCGGTTCCGCACTGAATCCGTCTCGCCAGCAGGGCGATTCTGGGAAGATCAGTTTGATCGATTGTTGAGAAAGTTTCCAGCCCCCCCCTATCTCTCGAATTCAGATGATCTGCCGATTTGGCTTTCCATGAAGACGGACTATTCCACTTGGCAAAGGGCCAACCTGTGGCTGCTTCAGGAAGCAATCGCGGTGGAGAGCAAGAACTTAACTTTGATAGCTCTCTGGGATGGCGCAAAAACCGAGGGTATCGGTGGTACATACCACATGAGAGTAACTGCCCAGGAGTGCGGCGCTGCTCTTGTTACCATCTACACAACGGATCTACTTTCGGCATAATTGCGGGCGGGGAGAATCCTAACAGATGAAATGTCAACGTTTGTGACTCCGAAGGCGCGGCTCACACGGTTGCTGGGCTCGATATGGCCCCGCTTAGAAATCGGCAATGACTACCGTATCTGGGTCCTTATCTCCAAGCACTCTGCCATGGCTTGGCTAGCACTTGCGAAGGTCCAGGAGCAGTCCCATCATTTTCCTCCAGAAGGGTAAGCCCAAGATTCCACATTGAATTCAGCGTATAGGGTGCTCCTCGCCCAGCACGTGCGTCCTTATCTCCAGAAAGCAACAGGTGAGCAGGCCCAACTATAATCCGACGCTGCGGAACATGAGCACCAGTCATGGCAGATACGGCGGCTGAGGAACGTGTGCAATCTATTGATTTCGTCAAACCACAAAGCACTGACTTCGCACAATCACGTCCTACGTGAGGAGCCAGACGAGGACTTCTGGCGTGTTTTCTTTTTTGGCCCAGACTTCGACCGAGTTCCGCGTGTGTCTTGCGAGCCGGAAAGCGGCTCCTGAGTTCCCGTGCGGAGTTGGTTCTCGAGTTCCACCATACGTTGCTCCTTTTCCTGAAACTGCTTGTTCAGGGCACTCACTCTTTCGGCAAGCGCTGCGGCACCGCCTGCGCCGCTGGTCACCTTAAGCACTCGAGCCACGTTCGCCAGTGCTGCAGCTCCCTGCGGAGCGCATCGAGTCGCTGGTATTGCAGGGGCATGCTAAGTGGGCACCGGTTCAACAGCAGGAACCCGGTAAACAGCAGGGATGAGCTCGGCTGGCGGGGTTTCCGGGGTTTGGTTTTCAAGGCTGACCCCGTTTTATGGACCCGTAGCATTGGGCAGGCCGCGGATGCGATCCACGGCTTGCCCTTTATCTGTCCTCCAATCCGAGGTTGTCGTTCACTGCAAGCCTGAGCTTCTGCTTGCATCCCAGATAGTGCTCAGTTGTTTGAACCGAGGCGTGTTCGTCGCGCTGATTCGAGGGCATTTTAGAATCGCGATTCGGCATCATCTCGGATTCGGCATAATGCAGAGCATTTAATGCCCGCTTATGCCCACACCGGATTATGCCGCATGGACCGGATCGCACGATAGACGACCGGCAGGATTTGATGCCAGGGTATTGTTCTGAGAGGCGAAGTTCTTTTCATTGAGGTTGATGCGAAAGCGCTAAACCCGCTCAAGATCACAAGTATCCATAACGCTGCGCGAATGGTCGAAAGCTGGGCGAGAAACCCGATCAGAGGCGGACCGGCAAGGAAGCCAACATAGCCAGCCGTCGTGACTACGGCGAGGCTGGGACCGGGTGCACTGCCTTCAATGTTCCCTGCTGCGGCAAACGTATTGGGAATAATCGTGGCCAGACCTGCTCCAGCGCAGGTAAATCCACCAACGCCCAACCGGCTTTGCCGAACAACAGGACGAAGACAAGCCCTGCCGCGGCCAAAAGAGCCCCGTAACATACGAGGTGGCCGCGTCCAAGCTTCCCAGTGAGATAGTCGCCTGTCAGGCCACCTCCAGCCATAGCGTCTGAGAATACCGCATATCCAAGAGCGGCCAATCCTGGCCCGGTGAGAACCGAAGTACGAAGATAAATCGCGCTCCAATCGGCGATCGCACCTTCAACGAGCATAATCGAAAATGCAAGAGGAGCGATCGCGCCTAATGGTACCGACCACGTAATCGTGCCTCCGGATCCCACTTTCCCGGCGTCCTCAGGTGCTGAGGGAAGCGGAAGCCACCTGAATACGAGTATGGACATTGCGGCAAGTGCTATACCGCTGACCCAAAAGTGAATCCCGGCCGGAACCGCACGTGAAGCAACCAATCCTCCTAACGCAGATCCGGCCATTCCACCCAGGCTGAAGAGGGCGTGGAATGACGACATGATGTGACGCTGGTATCGCTTCTCGAGCATCACGGCGTGAGTATTCATCGCTACATCCATCGAACCAGCCATCGCCCCATAGAAAAGAAGAGCGACCGCCAGTATTAGGACCGTATTGGATTCGGCAATCAAGGGCAGTGCGAGGCCAAACCAATGTCGACCCAATCACAATGCTCAGACTGCCGAACTTGTTAATGAGCCATCCAGCGGCAGGCATGGCGAGAACGGAACCCATTGCCGCCATCATCAACGACCTGCCCAAAACGGCGGGAGAAAGATGGAGGTGCGCCTGAAGGCAGGAATCCTCGAAGCCCAGGTTGCGATGATCAGTCCGTGGATCAGAAAGATTAAGGACAGGCTCACGCGTACCTGTTGGAGGCTGCGTTGCTGATCAATCGGATTCCATCCGATCCGGGCGCCGATTTGTTGAGCTGTACTGTGAACTTGATTGGCGACAGCGGCCATTACACGGGACAGGGATGTCGAATCGGCTTTCGACTCTTGCTGCAGTCTTTTCGACCGTGTCAAACAGTACAGAGCTAATTCCTAAGCGAGCTGCCGCCTCGACGTTTTCGGCGCGATCATCCAGGTACAAGATGTCTTGCGGGGCCGCTTTGAGTAGTTCGAGACAGACTCGATAGATCGCCAGCTCCGGCTTTATCGACCCGTAGTCGCAGGAATAAATCAGGTATTCAAATGTAGAGAGGCTCGGAAAGGACTTGGTCACATGGCGACTGAGTTCGAGCGGCATATTTGAGAGAAGGGTTAAGGGGAAGCCTTCATGGTGCAGCAGCTTTGCCCATCGCACAGCGCCTTGATTTGGTCGAGTGATACTTTCGCTATCGAGCTTGATTAGCGTTGCTATCTGATCTCTGCTCAAGCCCAGTTCTTGCTGGCCAACAACCGCTGTCCAGTAGGCAGGTCCATCCATATCACCCCGGTCGTAGGGCGGCCGCAGCTGCCAGTAAAGTTCCGAGAATCGCTCATGGGGAATGCCGCACACGAGCGCCATACCTTTCATATCCTCCAGCGTTTGCTCGAGGCAAAGAACATTTCCGTAATCGAAGACGACTGCCCGAACCGAACGCTTTTGCGAAAGACCTTGTATGACGCTACGTTTGGCAGTATCATGCATAAATCGGATGATACAGGCATATACATGCATAACCAAGCGCATTCGTGCGAAATGGACAGAATGAAACCGGAAGCGGAAGCAGGCCAAATCGCCCTAAAGGAAGAGCGCCACCAGTACATCCTGGAGCTGCTCGGCAGTGAGGGCCGAGTCCTCGCCGCGGACCTTAGCAGTCGATACAGGGTCTCTGAAGACACGATTCGTCGAGATCTGCGCGAATTGGCGAGTTCGGGAAAGATCCAACGGGTACACGGCGGCGCGCTGCCTCGCCGTGCCGAGACTGTTCCTTTCGTGGCTCGCCAACAAATCGAGATGGAGAGCAAGATCGGAATTGCTCGAGCGGCGGCAGACATGATCCGCGACGGTCAGGTGGTGCTGATTGATGGAGGTACCACTAATCTAAGAATTGCTTCCTACCTTTCCAGCGAGCGTTCGGCAACGATTGTTACCAACAGCCCACCGCTTGCGCTGGCGTTGGCGGATCATCCGAAGTTGAGCGTGCTGATGCTCGGAGGAAATTTTCTTAAAGAGGAGCGGGTCACAACAGGCATCGAGACCATTCGTCGAGTCGAATCCATTCGCGCTGATCTATGTTTTCTCGGAATGTGCAGTTTGCACCCGGAGGTCGGAATAACCGTCGGCGACCGAGAACAAGCGTACGTGAAGCAAGCGATGATAGGGGCTTCAACGGAAGTGGTTGGCCTGATTTCACTTGGGAAAATGGGGACATCTCTGCCTTACCTGGTCGGTCCTGCTTCCCGACTGACACGTTTGATCACCGATGCATCAGACGAAGATGTTTTGAATCCCTACCGCTCCCAAGGCATAGAAGTCACAAGTACGTAAACCGAAGCGCTTCGACACTTCTATAAATACGCCGTGTCGACATATGACGGACCGGGACAAGGTTCAATGCTGCGCGATCAAAGGCCTGAAATTAGCAGATCCGGGAAAAGTGCGGCACGCAATGCGAAGATTTCTTAGAGATTTAGGGAATGTCTGACCCGCTTATACACGTTGAAGCTTCGTCACTTTCCCCTCGTTATCGGATTCTATTAGGTTTGTCGCCCTGTGGACTCGACCGAATGAACAATCACAATCGTGGCTCCTTTTTTCTCCTCTCGCTCCTTGCAGTCATCGGAATTATCTCCGGTGCAAGTTCACTCCCAGCCCAACACACGGACCGACCGTGGATGAATCCCAAACTTTCACCAGAAGAGCGTGCCGAGCTAGTTCTGAAGCAGATGACGCTCGACGAGAAGTTGGCCATCCTCCATGGCAATGGCATGGCCAATAATCCGATGTGGACGATGCCGCTTACTCCGCTCACAAACGGCGGTGCCGGTTATGTCGAGGGCATCAAGCGCCTTGGGATTCCCCCTCTGGTGATTTCGGACGCCGCAAACGGAGTGCGGGACAGCGGAGTGAATGGACGGTATGCAACCGCTATGCCTTCCAACGTTGGAGCGGCATCCGGCTGGGACCCGGAATCCGCTTGTGCATACGGTGAAGTGATTGGGCGTGACCTTCGAGCGCAGGGCTTCAATATGACGCTTGGCGGCGGCGTGAACCTGACTCGCGAGCCTCGGAACGGTCGCACGTTTGAGTATGCCGGCGAAGATCCACTGCTTGCTGGCACGTTAGACGGAAACATGATGAAGTGCGAACAGGCACAACACGTCGTCGGCGACATCAAGCACTATGCGCTGAATGACCAGGAGACTGGACGCAACTTCGTCAATTCCATCATTTCGAAACGGGCCATGCAGGAGTCCGATCTTCTCGCTTTTCACATTGCCATCTCCATAGCAAATCCAGGCGCGGTGATGTGCTCTTACAACCGGATCAACGGCGATTTCGGTTGCGAGAACTCATACACGTTGAGGGACGTGCTGAAGAGAGATTGGGGATTCGAAGGCTTCGTGATCTCGGACTGGGCCGGGACCCACAGCACGGAAAAGGCATCTGCAGCCGGTTTGGATCAGGAAGAGCCGATGGCTGACTACTTCGGTCCGAAATTGAAAGAAGCGGTCGATGCAGGAAGAGTGCCGCTGTCAGAGATTGACGATCATGCAAGGCGGGTACTCTATGCGGAGTTTCTATCGGGAGTGGTTGATGATCCCCCTCGCAAAAGCGTCGCCGATGCCGAGATTGGGTTGGAAGTTGCGCAACGAGTAGAAGAGAAAAGTATTGTTCTTCTGAAGAACAGTCAAGCGATACTCCCAATCGATCCGTCCAACGCTCGCAGCATTGCGATCATCGGAGGCCATGCTGATGTCGGCATGCTTTCCGGCGGCGGTTCGGCGCAAGTGGACCCGCCGGGCGGCAACGCTATCATGCCTCCGGGCAAAGGTGAAACACACTGGCAGGATCACATCTGGTTTCCAACCTCTCCACTGAAAGCTCTCCGAGCGAAACTGCCGAATACCAAAATCGAATTCGATTCCGGAACTGACTTGAACTCCGCGGCAAATCTCGCCAAGAGTTCAGATCTTGTAATCATCTTTGCCTATCAGTGGATATCCGAAGACATGGACCTGCCGAGTCTTTCTCTTCCTGACAAGCAGGATGCTCTGATCGAGCAAGTCGCAACGGCAAATCCGCGCACGATCGTTGTCCTTGAAACCGGTACGGCCGTCACCATGCCATGGCTCGACAAAGTTGCGGCAGTAGTCGAGGCATGGTACGCAGGCAGTGCCGGACACAAGGCATTGGCGAATATTCTCGTTGGGGACGTTAATCCATCGGGCAAATTGGCCATCACTTTCCCGAAAAGCGAGAGAGATCTGCCACATCCCGTCCTTCCACCATTGCCAGCTCGGGATCAAGCCTTGAGTTATGCGGTTCGCTACGATGAAGGTCCCGAAGTTGGCTACAAGTGGTATGAAACGCAGCATAAACAATCATTGTTTGCGTTCGGGTTCGGCTTGTCCTACACGGCCTACGCGTATTCCGATCTGAGCGTCGACTCAAGCGTGAAGACTGCGCGCTTTACCATCAAGAACACAGGTACGCGGGCAGGAACTGAGATTGCGGAAGTGTACGCACGCCTTCCGAAAAGCGCAGACGAATCCTTCAAACGGCTGGTGGGGTGGAAGCGAGTCGCGCTTGCGCCCGGTGAATCACAGACGGTTACGGTGGCAATCGATCCGCGAGTCTTGCAGACTTTCGACGAAGCGTCTGACCGTTGGAACCTCGCACTGGGCAACTATGAAGTCCTTGTTGGGGCGTCCTCGGACAACACACCCCTTACCGCGAGTCTCTCGGTTCGTTGAAGTACTTTACGGCACGATAGGCGTTCGACTTTTTTAGCCAAGGAATTTTCATGCTTGAATCCACCGACCGGCAAGGAACTAGAGCTGTTCGGACCCTTCATAAAGTCGTCCGCTTCGCAGAAACGGTTTTGGCGTGGGGAATGATGGTGACAGTCTCGCTCAGCGCCCAACAGAGTGCATCGTCAGCGGCAACGTGGACCGGGGTTGTGCGCACGGCCGCTGGGCAAACAGTAGCCGGAACGAAAGTTACAGTCTTCACGACGCAGGAGAAACAGCAAACGGCGGTCACAGTAACCGACGGAAAATTCGCGATTGAGGCGGTTGCGGAAGGGCCGCATACGGTCACCGTGGAACTGCCGGGTTTGCATCCGACCACACCAATAGCAGTGAGCGTTACGGGTGCCGGGGTTATGCTGACGGTATCCGATCAAAACACTCTGTCAGTTGCGACTCAGCAAACCAATGTAGCAGAAGGTTCAACTCGAATTGCCGGAGCGAGCGGAGAAAAACTCTCCAGCCAAAAGGTCAACGAATTACCGTTGAACGGACGTGACTTCAGCACGCTTCTGTTGTTGGCAGCGGGCACGATGACGGACGTGAACGGGCAGACAAATTTCACCCAGCAGTTTGCCATCAACGGACAACGCGGTGTCGAAGCCGTGTTCGCGATGGACGGTGCCGATGTGAGCGATCCAGAGATGGGCGGAAGCACATTCACCAATTTCAATGTCGATGCCATTCAAGAGCTGCAGTCCAGTTCGGGCTGGATGCCAGCAGACATCGGGCGCGGTGCCGCCGGTTTCACCAACATCGTGACACGATCCGGCAAGAGTGGATTTCACGGATCATTTTTTGAGTTCTTGAGAAATTCTGCTCTCGATGCGCGCAACTATTTCGATCATCCCTCGATTGCTGAACCAGGTCGTATCCCTCCGTTCCGGCGGAACGAGTTTGGATTCACGAACGGCGGACCGGTTGTGTTGCCCCACATCTATGATGGGCGAGACCGGACATTCTATTTCGTTCAGTATCAAGGGTTCAGACAGGTCCTTGGAACAACGCAGGTTCTGGCGGTTCCAACGGGAGCCGAGCGGGCTGGCCAGGACGTGGTGACGTACCCAGACGGCAGCACGGACACGCTGCTGGTGCCGGTAAATCCGGTAATTGCGACGGTGCTGGTTCGCTATCCGCTTCCCAACAACCCAAACGGCGCCTACGGAGCGCGCACATATGCGGCGCCGTCGAACGTGGTCACGAATGCAGACCAGTTTTCCGTCCGCATCGATCAGAAAGTTGGCGTAAAAGGACAGTTGTTTGGTCGATTCAACTACGACAATTTGACAGGACCCACGACAAATCCCGATCAGACACTGCTTGATCCAAGCTTCGGTGTGCAGTATGTGGATCGGCAGCGGAATGGGGTCATCACCTACACGCGCACCATGTCGCCGCGATTTCTCTGGTCGTCATCGCTCAGTGTCACGCGAACGACGCCTTCATTTGTTACGGCGAATCACACTGATCCTGCACTGAAGTTTAACGACGGTCTGTTCGAGCCCTTCAACGGCGCGGCGGGTTCGGTGATGTCGTCATTCGGGAATCTTTTCCTTGGGCAATTGAACTTTGCGTGGACAACGCCAGGGCACTCGCTGAAGTGGGGGATGGAAGCGCGCCTCAATCGAGACACGACATACTTCGGGATCAGCCCGAATGGAGAGTACGACTTTGGCGGAGGGACGGTTTATTCGCCGACATATATTCCTTCCGCGAGCGGACAGCATGATGTGCGGGCTGGCCAGCCCCTACCAGATACGCTGAGCAGTTTGCTGCTGGGATATCCGTACGGGTACACGATTGCGGTGGCGCCGCCCTACGCATCGAACGGCGCGCACATTGGGCCCGCAGCGCTCAACCGAAATAGCGTGAATGCCTATGTAGAAGACACATGGAAAATCAATGACAAGTGGACGCTCGACTACGGACTCCGTTACGAGGTCTACACACCGATTTCTGAACGCGCGCACCGGGCGTCGAGATTTCTGGATACGTATCCAGCACCGGGAGTGGGACAAGAGTATCTCATCAATCCGGAACCAACTTATCAGACAGATTGGAACGGCTTTGGACCGCGAGTGCAAGTGACCTGGAATGCGCCAGGGGGGCTACGTATGCACGCTGGCGGCGCGATGACAGCCATTCCACCGAACATTTGGCAAGACAACCTCTTGACGGGAGCGATTCCATATGTCGTTTATCCGCGTGTCAATGCCGCGAAGAACGGAGAGATCGCTTACGGATTCCAGATCACACCGGATGAACTGCCGCAAGTTTATAACACGGCGGGTGTGAACATCCTGGCTAGCGGGGATCCTAAAAAGGTACCAGCAAATACTGTGGTGGATGTGAATCGGTACCAGCAAGATCTGGCGGCACTGTCGCCGGGGCATCAGCTCTCGCTACTCAATCTGAGCGGGGTCGACCGGCATTTTGGGAACGGTTTTTTGCAGACCTGGACGTTGGGGCTGGAACGGGCCTTCGGAAAGCTGACGGCTGATGTCGCGTATGTCGGAACATCCGCCTATCGACTTCCGAAAATGTCGTATCCAAACGCGCTTCAGGGGGCCGATTCGGAGTTTGCGCATTTCACGGATTTCGACAGCAGCGGAGCTGTTACGGGGGGTTTTGGGTTCGAGACTGTGGTTACTGCCACAGCACACTCTTCTTATAACGCCTTGCAGGCTTCATTAGCGGGACAAGTTGGGCACGGCGGTCCGTCACTACAAGTGGGTTACACCTTTGGCAAGTCACTGGATGACGTGAGTGGCTTGCAGGGAGGAACGGGAAACACAGGTGCCGTGGCCGTATTCGGCCCGCAAGATCCGTTCGATACGGACGCGGAGAGAGGTCCGTCTAACTTTGATGTCACCCATGTGTTCACGCTGAGCGCCGCGCAGGATTTGCACCTCGAACATTTGGGGCCTCAGCCGGATGGGATCCAAATCGTGACCAAGGGCTGGCAACTGCTCAGTATCTCGACGCTCATGAGCGGCTCGCCGTTTACGGTCTATTCGGGAATCCAGCAGACGGGCGCGGGAACGATTGGCGCAGATCGGCCAGATCAGATCGGTACACCGCACTTGTCCTCCGCTGGGGGCGGATCGCGACCGAGGGAAGATTATTTCGGCTTGGGCGACAACTGCTCCACAGGCCTCTGCAACGCTTCGTTCTTCAACATTCCGACTAATCTCGCTGGAGGAACCGGACCGAATTCAGGCCGGTTCGGAACGCTCGGCCGGAACGCGTTTCGCGGGCCAGCGTACTACGACTTCGACTTTGCCTTTATCAAGACCACGCCGATTGGCCACCGAGGGAGCGGGCTGGAGCGCGCAGACCTTCAGTTCCGAGCAGAATTGTTCAACCTATTCAACATAGTCAACATGGGATTACCAGCGAACACAATTCTGGGCTCAGGTTTTGGGGTGATCAGCAAGACGGCGGGAACCTCACGGCAAATTCAGTTCTCGCTGAAACTCATTTATTAGTCCGAGAGGACAGGAAATATGAGCACGACCAGGTCATACGTATTCGTCCTGGTATTTGCTTCCGCATTCACCGTTTCTACCTTGAATGCCCAAGACCATCTGTTCAGCAACGAGGCGAAGCAGAAGGCTGAAGCTCTGTTGAAACAAATGAGTCTGGACGAGAAAGTTGGGCAGCTCAATCAGTTGGCTGGGATTGTCATGCCTGGGATCGCAGATGAGAAGCCGGACAATCTCATCATGGAAGGGCGAGTCGGCTCTGTTCTCTGGTTGAACGACGTCAAGTGGTCCGATAGGCGGGTTTTAACCCACGTGAAGCGGTCGGTTTAGTTTTAGTAAACACTTGCCGACTTCCAGGTACTCATCCCATCTGGAAGGATGGCGAGTGTAAGAGTCCCAACATGCCTTAGGAAGTGTAGGGGCCGAAACTGGCCGTCACTGTGTCGCTTTCATCAGCGTTTGAGAGGATATGCACGGCGAAGGTCTCCCCGCCGGGTTCTACGCGGATAACGATGTGTCCGGCGCGCGACTTGAGGTCGTCGGTCTTCTTATTGGCAATGCGATTCTCCTGCTTGACCGAGGTTGCGAAAACGTCGCGGTTCCCGGAGTAGATGGCTTTGGAGTAGAGCGTGTTCAGCACATTGACGGTCGGGTGCGCGGAGTCCCAGGTCGGGATGACAAAGACCTGCGGCTGCAGTGCGCGAACATACCGGTCGCCATTGGCATTGAAGTAGCCATGATGGTTAGCGACGGCGACACTGACCAGGCCGCACACTTCGGCGGCGGGAGATTCGGAGTCGCGCCAAGGATCGCGGCCGTAGTTGGTGTCGTTGGTGAGATCGCCGCCGGTGTAGTAGCCGAACTTTCCATAGCGGAGACGAATGGCGCAGGAGCAGGGATTCTCCGCGGGGTAGTCGGCAGGCTTGAGAGTTGATACTTCTGTGAAGAGCTTTCTTGTCTGCTCGCCCTTGCCGGTCCACACCTCGCCGTTGGCAATCAGGTTGCGTATCTCAAAGCTGGGGTAGTCGGCCGATTTGTGCTGCAGGGCAAACTGGTCTTTGGAGCCGGGGCGAAAACGCTCGACTCTTTTGCCAGTTTCGATTTGCGCTTGAAGGAACGCGCGATAGTTCTTCTGGAAATCGATATCAGCAGCTACTGGATAGGTGTAGTCCGGCCAGGCGCGATCAACGAACCTCTGGATCGGGACGATGGCGGCCACGTCGGAAACGCCTGTAAGACGGTAAGTGCCGTCGGATGAGAGCGGACCGTCCGGCGGGAGATAGCCGACGTGATCGCCGTGCAAATGCGTGAGCAGGAAGGTGTCAATGGTTGTAAGTCCACTGGCGTCGAAGCGCCGCTTTGCATAGCGGCCGATCCACTCGCCGGGACGATGCTGGCCTGAAGGAAGCGGATCGCTGAGATATGGCGTGGTGCCATAAATGGCACCGGCATCGACCATCATGCTGGTGCCATCGGGCAGGACCAACAACGTACTGTTGCCGCGATTGGTGGCGATCTGGTGGATTTCAAGTATGCCTGGCTTCCATGCGGGGAGGGCTTTGAAAACGGGTGCCGCAGCCCGGAGAAGCTTTGCGGGAAAGCTTTCAAACGCGGCAAGAGCAACCGAACTGAGTAGAAAGCGGCGACGCGGAAGCATGCGATATAGTACAACGCCGTTTTCAGTTCTTTCATACGTAAGTCCTGATAAACGCCCTAGGGTCTAGAAATGCCCATTTAGCGGAACGCACCGAGTCGCGGGGGGCTCGCTGGACCACGCTAAGTGAGCATTGCCCAGTTGCAACACCTGCCTTCCAAGTATTAAACCTTTGGAGTAAGGAGTGCGTGCGGATCGGGAAATATTGGCGTGGGGTGCCGCGATCGGCTCGCTGACTGTTTCAATCATCATTCCGAAGGAGCTCCATTCTGAGCCCATAATGCATACTCTTTGGAAAGCGTAATTCGCTTGCCCGCCCGATTCCTCGAGTTCTTGACCACATAGTCGAGAAGTTTCTTGAGATTGGACTCGTCGCAATGCTGCAGCGCCTGCTGTAGCGATTGGCCTGCAAAACCGCCTTTCTCCAGAGGTTTCGAATCATCGGTATAGGCCGAGGCGGCGTGCTGAATGTCTTCCACCATCCTCTGGAGCATTCTGGCATCGGATTGAGGTGTTTCGTTGGAATACAACGCACCATAATCGAAGAAAGCGCGATCGTTAGCATCAACAAACGTGATGTTGAACTTGGCGGCCGACCAGAGCGATGAACGGTCCGACAGCAAAGGGACACGCGCGTTCAGCATCACCAGGTCTCGGTCGCGCACAACATCACCTTTCGGCTGGCCCGGTTGAATCCGAACGAGGGCGGAATGGGCATTCAGGGACAGCACCTCTGCATTGCCGAGTTGTGACAGAGCTCGTTCGTGGCCGTCGCCGCCCTTTGAATATTGGGGCCAAACGCTTCCATTGGAGCCCACAATGACGCCATCGTCGCGCCCTCGATCAATCTTCGCCACGAGCGATTTTACGTTCTCTCCCTCCTGATGCAGCTCGACGATGCCGCTCACTACCGACTCACTGTGCACCTCAATGGTCGTTGTAACGTTGCAGACCGTTACCTCGGAATTGCATCGGAGCCGCTCATTGGGACCTTTCTTGGCCAACTCGGCAAATGTTTCCCACGCTTTGGCTTCTGCCTCTTCCGGATGTGCATTTTCGCGCATCTTTCTCATTAATCTGGCCTGCTGATAACCCGTAGCCAGATTCCGCTCAACTTCAACTAGGTCAAAGCCCATGGCCTGCTGAATCTCGGCATGCAACTTGTTAAGAGAAAAGTCACGTGAGTCAATCGGATCCATAGCGATGGCCCTTTCTACGATATTGAGGGCATCCCCGTATCGCTTGTCCATCTTCGCCAAGCGAGCTTCATGTTCTAGTGTCGACGCCTGGTAGGGCGAGGTCTTGTAATAACGCTCCAGATATTTGCGATACGTTGCAAGAAAAGAGCTTTGCTGAGGCTCGCTGGCCGGTACCAATTGATCAATCAACCTGAGCGCTTCCGGGTTGCTGGGATCAAGTCGCAGGCTTTTGCCGAGCTCACTCAGCACTTTCTCCCTGGAGTTGGGATCGATCCAGCTTTCTGCAAGCGCATAGTAGATGTGGGCGATAGACGACCTCGGATTGGCTTTCAAAATCTCGGTGCAGACCTCTTCCAGTTCCTGGAGCGCCGTCCTGGACTTTGGCATGTGCGACCGGGGATTATCAGCGAGGACCGCGTCTCTTTCTTGCTCCCCAATCTCAAGCAGGACATTGGCTTTCGCCAGAAGCAACCGATTCCGTTCGGCTGGGCCGCTCTTAGACAGATTACTCAAAGCATCATTCAGTAACCTACGAGCTTCAGGCAAATCTTTTCTCGCTTCAGCCTCCCGGGCCTTGACTTCCAGAGCGAGCACGTCATCATCAGGATCCTTGAGATCGCTGCAGGATCGACTCGGGCCAAGCGCAGCCTTGGCGTGTTTAACCCAGTTCGCAAGATCGATATAACGGCTGTCATGTAGCCGCATGTTCTGCTGCTGGAACCTCTCGTAATAGCAGTTTGCCCAGTCTTTGAATTCGGCTCTCTGCCATAACGCGGCTTGACTTGCCAACGCTCCGTAATCCTTGCAGTCTTTCTCGGGCTCCCGACATTCGAACCATGCCCAGGTCATCGCGCCAAAATAGGCGTCCTTTTTCGCAACTCGAGAAAGCGATTGCGCTTTTCCATCCGCCTCGGCCAGTGCCTTTTCGAATGCTGGGACATCTCCCGCATAGGATTCGAGATTCGCACGCATATAATACAAAGCCGTCTCAAAGGTCGCCCCGATTGAAACGAGCGTCGCCCGACCGGTCGCCGACGTGATCTCGGGAGGGACGGACGAGTCGCCACCGCCCTCGTACTCGCGTATGTGCATGCCGTCAATCGCTGCCCTTAGTGAGGCCCTGGCGGCTGCATCATGGCCCAGCACGGCATTGGTCACAGCCAGATTCAGATTGTTGAGCGGGGACAAGCGATCGATGTTATCCCGAATGTACTCGAAGTCGCCCAAACCATCTCCGGTTTTTCTCCGAAGCAACTGCAGGTACCCGCGCGAAGTTCTCGCTTCGAAATCGTCCGGGACCGAATCCAGCACACGGGAAAGCAAATCGATGCTGTCATCATACTTGCCCACGGACAAGTAGGCATGGGCCTTCGTAAGACGCCAGCGAGTGGAAAGTTGAGGGTCGGTGTATTTCAGCAATTCGTCTGCTGTTTCGGCCAGTCGGATCTGCGAGTCGAGATTAACATCGCGCACGCGCAACGCTTCGAGTCGCATTTCATTGTCTGCTGCTTCGGCTTCACGAGCGCGCTCTTGCGCGAGGTCGAAAGCGTTGCTCTTATCCGCGAGAGCCCGGTCCTTGTCCATTGACGCGCGACTGGCTTTGTACCCCAACCACCCGGCTACGAGGCCTAAGCAGATCAAGCAGATAGAGGCAGCGACAAGAACTCTAAGCCACTTCCCCAGGCGCGCGCCTGCCCGCGCCTGCTCTTCGAGCCGTTGCTCGCGTTCTGCGGCCAGGGCTTGTGCCTGCTGCAATTCGTATTGCCGGCGCTCTTCTTTTTCCCGCTTCTCCCGATTTCGTTGCTGTTCACTCTGCTCGAGGAAACTCATGGTCTGGCTGAAATCGCCGCCATAAAGTTCCTCCCAGGCTTCCGTCGGGCGTTCCTTCGCCCGCCAATCCAGCGCAGATTGCAATCCGGGATCTCTCCACAGCCCCTCCTTGCCTTCGGCGTTCAAGCTTGCAGTTTCGGCCAGGCGCCGGTATAACTGCGCCGACTGCACCTCTTCATAGGTCCAGGTGATCAGGCGCTGCCAAATCCGCATCAGGCTTTCGTGCGAGATGTCGATGATGGTCTCGTCTTCCAGATCCTCCGGCAAAGGCGGCATCACGAACGACCGGCTGGGCTTGCGGAATACCTTAAGCACGTCGGTCACTTCGCTCGGCATCGCCTCCGCGACTTTGCAGAGAACGGAAAACTTGGTAGGGCGCCGGATGCCGCGCGAATCGGTGCTTCTGTCGGTCAACGTTTTGAATATTTTTTCGCAAATCTTTCGGTGGCGCTCGCCGGGTAATTCTCGAAAAGCTTTTTCAGCGTGCTGATCGAGGGCATGGGCCATAGTTCCAATAGCTTCATAGTGCTGAAGATCGAGCGGCCCGTGGCAATGCCCTTCGTTCTCCCAATACGCCCAGGTCCGGTTCAGAGCATGCTGCAGGATCGATAGTTGGTCGGGATTGTCCCCAACATCATTCAGCAGTTTCGTCAACAAAACGGGATTGACCTCAGCACCGCCTACGCCCAGCGGCCCAGCGATGGCAGCTTTTCGCTCGTCGCGGGTCAGGCGGGGGATTAGGTATTCCCCTTCGTTAATGGCTTCTGGCAAGCCCTCGAATTCCGCACAATCCCCCAGGAAATCGGAGCGCATGGTCAAAACCACGTAGATGGGAATCTCTGGATGAGTCTTGGCATCGAGCAAGAGATTTACAAATGCTACCGCGTCTTGGTTGCGTTGCTGCGTCTCGTCCCCCGCTGCCGATGGGATCTGCCGATAGCGGAACAATTCCTCGAACTGATCGACCACAACCAAAAGGTTCGTATCCTCGGGCAATCGGGCGTCGTGGTAGATCCGCGACAAGCCTAGCTTGCTCATGCGAAGGGACGCATCGATGATGTCGACCAGGGCCAGGGTGCTGGAATCGAAGTCGTTGAAAAGCACCCCCTCTTTCGAAAGCGCACATGCTAACGAGCGCAGAGGATTTCCACCGGGCCGGAATTGAGCCACACGCCAAGCTGTGCCGGCCTTTGCCATTAGGCCTCCATGAAGCGCGGGGCGGAGACCGCAGTTGACCAGCGACGATTTGCCGCTTCCCGAGGTGCCCACCACGGCCAGAAAGCGGGCGTCGGAAAGCTTGTCGATCATGGCGTGGATTTGGCTCTCGCGCCCGAAGAACAGGTGCTCTTCTCCCTGGTGGAAGGGCCTCAATCCGGGAAAGGGCTTGCGTACTTGAACGTCAATCATTGTGCTCATAACGTTAGGCTGCCCGGCGCACTCTCGCCTGAAGCATCTCCAATAGTGTGTTGGCCGTGGTCTCTGAGAAGCCTCCGAGTCCGTTCACCAGATTGAGTTCTCCGAGTTCGATCATCTCCGTCTTCTCTGTCGTAGTGGGTTCAGAGAGATAGGTGAATTTGATGAGTTGGTCCTTGCCGGCACGATAACCTCTGGATTTCTGCAAGTCGCTGTCGATGGAGTGCTTCCACGCCTCATCGCCTTTGCCATAAAACACAAGCGCAGTCTGGCATTGCGTAAGCATCTCCTTTTTCGCGCGATCGATACTGGCGGCATCGCCCTCAAACAGAGGAATCTTGGTTTCGAATCCTTTGCTTCGCAACAGTTTACGCAGAGGCAGGACCGCGTCCCGGTCCTTGGCGTCGCAAATCAGGTAAATCAATTGCCCATCATTCTCATCCGCCTCGCGAATGGGCTGCGTTGCTGACTTTTCGATGCTTTGGAGAGCGCGATACACAGCGGCCTTCAACGCTTCCACATCCCCGGTGATGAGTTCCGCAGCAAACTGGGCATCGGCATCCCTCTGCAAGGCCTCGATAAAGCGATTCTGTTCGGGATCCTGGGAGACGGTGCCTTGAGGAAGCCAGATCACTCGCCGAAGGCCATTCTTCTTCGCGAGCGCAATCGCCAACTCGTTTTGCAGGACCACCGCCGCTTTCCGACTTGGGCCGTCGGGAACAAAGCCGGGAAAACCGCCGACGAGGTGGACGGCCAATCTGGATTGCGCGAGCAAACGAGAAACCTCGGCCACGAAGTCCGTTTCCTCGGTTGGCAACTGACGATCAGGCAAGATGGGATAACCATGAGGTCGAAGTTCTGTTTCCAAAACGTCGCGGGCCTCCCTACGGTCCCAACTACATAGGGCCAGGAATACGGGCGGCCGCGATGGCGTGACTTGTGGAACACTCTGTACATCCGTCGGTGAGCTTTCCAGCTTCTTGATCACGTCGATGACGTCGTCGGCCATCTTGCACAAGCGCCTGTAATACAAGGCCTTAAGGTCGGGGAAATCCAAGTCTAGCTCCAGGGGGTTTCTCAATTGCTCCGGGTCTTCATACTTGAAGAAGTCATAACCGAGCATTTCGTTCATGAAAGCTGGCAGGGGACCAAAATTGTCGGGGGGTAACTTAATTACCTTGATGATGCGGTATTTGTTCCCGACTCTAATTTCCCCTGCGCGCTTGCAAAACTCCTCAACTTCGCGCTGGCACCACTGGGATGCCACATAACATTGGCTCAGGACCGAGATAAGTATCTCAGTCGTTGGAAACTGCGCGACGATCTCTTCGGCGAAGCAGTCGTTGCCACATAGTTTTTTGTCGCGCCAGATCTTCGCCGGCCGCCCCATACGCATGGTAAGGACATTCTGCAATGATTCGTGAAAGCGGCTAACCCACCCGTCTTGCTCCGGTGTTAACGCTTGGTTGTCAAGGTGTGAATAGCTAATAAAGATGTGTTTGTCGTAGGTCATGACGTTACACTCCCGGTCCAATCGCACCTGCGCAATCTTTTGCTTGGTTGCGGCAAACCCCCGCGAAAGTTTTCAACCAGACAAGTGTTGCGGATGCGTCCTTTCCCGCGCGTCGTAGCAGACGCAGACTTCGGATTTAGGGGAAACCTTGTGAGACCGAGCACTCGGCCTCCTTACTGGGGAAGAGGCCTTAAGTCTAACGGGGAAGAAAGCCCTTAATAATCGGGTCGAGTGTACCTCTATTCGCCGGCCGATGCCAATAGTATTTTTCGGCGGGAGCGAAGATGCTGAGAGTGCTGGGACGCGAAAACAAGGTTTGATCGCTAGGTTTAACTGCGGGCCGCGGTGAGTTAGGTGTGCGTTTAGACCGATGACAAAGTAGACGCCGACGATGCGCGTGCACTTCCTCAGCCTCTGAGGACCGATGACCAAGGAAACAAATACCTCAGCTGAAAGGGCACCAGATCGGTAGCGAGGTGCTGATCAAACGCCGGTCCAACTTTACAGGACGCTGTCCAGAACGGGCATCTCCGGAAGTCGCAGACGATGCGGCTTAGAAGTCTGGAACTCGGTGAATTCGAGATTGCGCACGATGTTGGCGATAGAAGCGTCCTTTATCATTCACAACCCGGTTTGCGAGCCCGCAACAGGTTTGTGGGTCGCTGGCCGAAGATGGTGACCATTCGCCCGAGTGAATGGCCGCTGCGAAATGCGCTCAATGGCATTCCTAGAGCCTGGCGCGTTTCTCAGGACTGATCGTTCGCTTGTCAACAACCTTGGCATTTCTTCGTGCCTAGGTGAGCGCGATTTCAGCACCGACGCTGCTGGTCGCGTCGGTGAAGAGCACGGTCTTACCGGCAAGCGGTAGCGGAGTCGCAGTGCTCAATTGGTCTCCTTGGGAAGTGGGGACGCAGAGCGGCGGCGAGGATGCGGTCGAGCATCCGGTCAGGCAGGGTCGTGAGCAGGGAAAGCAGTGCGGCCTCGCGACCGATGGTATAGCGAGTGCGCGGCTTGCGCGCCGTCACTGCCTGGGCGATCACCTTTGCCGCGGCATCGGCGGACAGGCCCGACTCCATTGCCGACGCGGCCTGCGCGGTGATGGCTTCCACCAACCTGCCGTAGCGCTCGCTTTGCTCGGGCGTCATGGTCGACGCCACCTCTTGGGCTCTGGCGATCGCCCGGTCGCCAATTTTCGTACGCACAGCGGCCGGTTCGACCACGACCACCTGGACGCCGAGCGGAGCGATCTCGCGCCGCAAGGAATCACTGACCGCCTCGAGTGCGAACTTCGTGCCCGCGTAAGGACCATACGTGGCCATGGCGATCTTGCCGCCCACAGAGCTGATGTTTATCACGCGCCCCTTGCTGCGGATCAGGGCCGGCAGGAGTGTCTGGGTAACGGCGATGTGGCCGAAGAAGTTGACCTCGAACAGGTGTCGCCACTGGTCGAGCGCGAAGACCTCGACCGGTGCGTTGACCCCCATGCCGGCGTTGTTCATCAGTGCCCGCACTGCCCGCCCCTGCGGGTCGCCGTGTACCCGATCAGCTAGCGCCCGGATGTGGTCCGGATTGGTGATGTCGAGGATCAGTGGCTCTATATTCAACCCGCGGATTGCGTCCGCGTCCTGATCGCGCCGGATGCCCGCCAGGACGTGGAACCCCCGCCGAGCCAGTTCACGTGCCGTGGCCTCGCCGATGCCGCTGGACGCACCCGTTATGATGACGATCTCTTGGGTTTCAACTGACGCTGTCATGACTTTGCTCCTTTCTTCGTCGAGCGAGGAGCGAAGCGCGCTGCGAGGAGCTGCGTCCGCCGTTCGAGCACCTCCATCGAGGGCTGGTCCGCCAGCAACCCGTCCATCGCGAGCAGGAAAACCTCGGCACTCGTTTCGTCACCCAGGATGGCGACGACGCATCCGAGCGAGACCTTGCGATAGAGTGCCTCACTCTCGGGAGCGATCCGCTCACAGACCTCGACAAACTCACTCCCCATGGGCGTGCCGACCATCTCAGCATAGGGCTCGAGCACCAACAAACGGCACACGCTGACCAAGCGCTCGGAAGGTCTGCCAGGCCCATTCGCCGCTTGTTTCGCCGCGGGTTTCCGGGAGACTAGCCAGTCCACGAAGACGGCCTGATAGATCTCGTCCTTGTCCTTGAAGATCCGATAAAGCAGTGTCCGCGAGAGGTTGGCGCGCTTGGCTATGTCCTCGAACGTCGTCTTCGCAAAGCCGAAGTTCAGGAAGCACCAGCGCGCGGCGATCAGTATCTTCGCGCGCCTGACGGTAGCGTCGTCGACTGTCATCGTCGCCGGCATGTAGACGTTATGACAAAAGAAGCGCATTATGTCAACATGTATCGAATGGCTCCTAGGTCGTATGTCAGGTCCGCGTGAGGCGCAAAGAGTTAAACGGCGATAGGATGAATGTAGCTGCGGGCCCATGTCTCGATAAGTGCCGAGAAGTCGCCAAGGGTTTACCTAACCAGCGGATTGGTCGTCACTGCGCCGTTAGTGAGGATCTGAAAGCGTGACGTCGAAGTTATCAGTGTAGGGGTTTTTCGGTACTCTTGACGTGCCGGCACTTCACGCGAGTGACCTCCGAGAACGCGGTTACGGGATACTAGTGCTCAGCACGACAATGAACTGGAAAATAAACCAGCCTATATACTGGATTGATCAGATAATCGCCTAAGCACATAAGAGTGTTGGGCCGTGTCGAGAATCTTCATCAGCCACTCCAGCCTGAACAATGCACACGCGCTGGCCATCAGCCGCTGGCTTACCGACAACGGCTGGGACGAACATTTCCTGGATCTTGAACCAACAAGGGGTTTAACTCCAGGTCAACGCTGGCAGGACGCTCTAAGAGCCGCCGCAGGTCGCTGCGAGGCTGTCCTGTTTCTGATTTCGCCGGCGTGGCGTGAGTCCCGCTGGTGCCTCGCCGAATTCCTTTTAGCCACGCAGCTGGGCAAGACAGTTTTTGGCCTACTCGTCGAACCAGTACCGCTTGATACTCTTCCTGCGGAGATCACCAATGAGTGGCAGTTGTGCGACTTGGTAACGGGTGCTAAACGTAATGTATTCCGGGTTTTTCGCGATCAGATTGTGCCGGAGACAGACGTTTCCTTCGCTGCATCCGGACTTGACCGGCTGAAACAGGGGCTCACGAGAGCGGGACTCGATCCTGCTAGTTTCCCATGGCCGCCGGCCGCGGATGCGGAGAGGCGGCCCTATCCGGGGCTCAGAGCGCTGGAGTGCGAGGATGCGGCTGTGTTTTTTGGCCGCGATTCCGCAATCGTTCGTGGGCTCGACACGTTGCGGGTGATGCGCGAGCGTGGGATCGAAAGGATTTTCGTCATTCTCGGAGCCTCGGGGGCTGGAAAATCGTCATTTCTGCGGGCCGGCTTACTCCCGCGCCTCAAACGGGATGACCGCAGGTTCCTGCCCCTCCCGGTAATTCGTCCCGGCCGCGCCGTACTGAGCGGCGCGACAGGACTTATCGTCAGTTTGGAACAAGCCTTCCGCGAACTGGGTTCTTCAAAGCCGCGGGGGCAAATTCGACAAGTTCTTCAGAAGTCCGGTGCCCTGAACCAGGTTCTGGACGAAATTTGTGCACTGCACTGCGCGCGACTTGGACCACACAATGGCGAGATCACGTTGTTGCTTTGTGTCGACCAGGGTGAGGAACTGTTCAGCACCGAGGACAGGGCGGAGGCTCTTGAGTTCCTGGCAGCGCTATCTCAAGCTCTCGCCCGACCAGCGGATGCAGAGAGGTTGTCCACGCCCCGAGCCCGTGTAACCTCGCTCATCGCGATCCGGACCGAGGCGTATGAGCGGCTGCAGACCGAGCCGAATTTACAGGGGTTTGCAACGTTGCTCTTCAGCCTGCCGCCCATGGAGCATTCGGAATTCAAGGGCGTGATAGAAGGACCCGCTGCCCGAGCCACCGCTGGCGGCCATCCCCTTAAGGTGGAACCAGGACTGAGTGAAAGGCTAACACGGGATGCCCAAGGGGCTGACGCGTTGCCGCTCTTAGCTTTTACGCTGGAAAGGCTATACGCGGAGTACGGCAGTGAGGGACGTCTGCGCGCAGAAGACTATGAGGCTCTGGGCGGCGTCCGCGGCTCGATCGAAGCAGCAATCGATGCAGCTTTCTTGGATCCTGATCACCCGCCTGCAGTTCCGGGCCGCAAGGAAGACCGCGAACTGTTGCTAAGGAAGGCATTTGTGCCGTGGCTGGCACGGATTGATCCCGACACTGACGAGCGCAGACGGCGCCTAGCGCGCTGGGACGAGATTCCGGACGAGGCGCACGGAGTTCTGGAGCGACTCATCCGGCAGCGACTGATCATGCGGGATCGGCGAAGGTTCGAGGATACTGGTGCGGAGGTGACAGTCGTCGAAGTCGCACACGAGGCGCTACTTCGGCAGTGGTCTCCTCTCACTACTTGGCTGGATGCTGATGCCGATGCTCTGAAGACTGTTGAGGCGGTGCGGCGGGCGGCCGCCGAGTGGGAGAGGAATGGGCAAGGAGCAGCATGGTTGGTCCACGGCGGCGATAGGCTGACAGCCGGCGAGCAGCTCCGGCTGCGCTCAGATTTTGAACAACTTCTTGGCGCCGAGGGAAATTCCTACTTGCGCGCATGCCGGGACCGCGAAGAAGCGGCGCGGGCAGATCGCGAGGCACAGTTGCGGCGGATCGCCTACGAACAGGCTAGAGTCAGAGAGGAACAGGCCAGGACGGACCGGGCTCAGCGGCGGATTCTGGCACTGATCTTCTTTCTTGCCTTAGCTCTGCTTGGCGGGGCAGTATGGGTTCTTGCTGAAAACAGGGAAGTTCACCGACAGTATTCGCTCGTTCTCGCGTCTTCCGCCGCCAGGGCGAACGATGACGGCAATTATCTGAGCGGCATGAAGCTCGCGCTACTCGCCGCACGCAATAGCTGGTTAAGCCCCGCCGTACCAGAAGCGGAGGCTGAGCTGGCTCGGGCCGCGCAGTCCTCGATGATGGTGGCGGAAATGACTCACTCAGGTATTGTGAACGCAGCGGTGTTCAGTCCCGATGGCCAAAGGGTGCTCACGACGTCGGAAGATGGCATGGCACAGATCTGGGACGCTCGGACCGGCCAGACCATTGTGGCAGTCAAGCTGGGCGACGCCGCATCGGGAAGTGCTTTCAGCCCGGATGGACGAAAGGTCGTTTCGGTCTTCGGGATGAACACAACAAAGGTGCGAATCTGGGACGCGGAGACGGGGCGATCGCTTATTGAGACAGAAGACGAAAGCGGTGCGAGGTCAGCCGCCTTCAGCTCCGATGGGCGATTCATCGTAGTAACGCAATCTTTCGGGCGTAAGGTGTGGGTCCGGAACGCCGAAACGCTCACTGTCGTGACTGAGGCAGTTTTCGGCGGCGCGATGAATTCCGCAGCGCTCAGTCCCGATGGTCGCCTGATGGTTGCCGTTTCCGACGACCAGACCGCCCGCGTTTGGGAGGCCGCGACTGGCCGCAGATTGACGGAGGTGAAGCACGAGAAGAGAATACTGTCCGCCTCATTCAGCCCGGACGGGCACCGGGTCGTTACCGCGTCGGATGACGGAACGGCGCGAATATGGGATGCCGTGAGCGGCCGTACTATGGTCGAGACGAAGCACCCCTACAGGGTACGGTCGGTGTCCTTCAGCCCTGACGGAAGACAGGTCCTCACGGCTGCTGAGGGGGGCGATGTCGTGAGGATCTGGGATTCCTCCAGCGGCAGGACGATCAGCGAGCTGAAATACGGCAGCGGAATGATGAGCGCGGTATTCAGCCCTGACGGAAAGCGTGTGCTTGCTGCTACGTTTGACGGCAGAGCACGAGTCTCGGACGCGGCTACAGGAGCAACTATTTTAGAGGTGAAACAAGAGGACCTCGTTCGGACCGCTTTATTCAGCCCGGATGGGAGGCAGTTTGTGACGGCGTGCGATAGCGGACGGGTACGAGTCTGGGAGAGTGAACCTTACCGATCCTTTGGAGAACACAGCGCCTATAGCTTTATCCGGACAGTTTCCTGGAGCCCAGAAGGAAGAAGCATCGCTACGGCTGCCGACGACAGGACCGTTCGCCTATGGGACGCTGACACGGGGAAGCAGCTTTGGGAATCGAGAGATAACAGGATTGTGTTGTCAGCAGTTTTCAGTCGTGACGGGCGTCGAGTGCTAATGACTTCGGGCATTGAGGGCCAGAAACCGGGCGAATCCGGTACGTCGACCGAACAAGTAAACCAAGCCGTGCGCGTTCTCGAGGCCCGTAGTGGAAGAATACTCGCTGAAACAAATCCTGCTACGGGGTCGATAAACGTTGCTGAAATTAGTCCTGATGCAAAGAGTGTCCTACTAGCCGACGCGGGCGGGACCCTGCGTCTGTGGAAAACCGATTCGGGTAAAACGATTTGGGAGATAAAGAACGATGAGGATTCCGTGACCTCGGCGGCATTCACACCGGACGGACAACGTTTGATAATCACGTGGAATAACGGGAACGCAGAAGTGCTGGAACCGCAGACGGGCAAAACGTTACTGCGCGTGAAGCACAATGATGATGATATCAGCGCTGCGGTGAGCCCGGATGGACGGCGTGTAGTAACCGGTTCCGGGGATACAGTGCGACTATGGGATGTGGCTACCGGCAAAAACCTCGCGGAAATGAAACAACCCGCTGCTGTAAGCTCGGTGTCTTTCTCCTCGGATGGCAAACGCGTGGTCTGCGGAACCTATGATGGAGTTGGTAGGGTCTGGAGCGACAAGGGGACCTTCATAGCAGCGACAAGGGCGGACCACTCTGGTTCTATTCTGTCTGTGGTTTTCAGCCCCGATGGGCGGCGTGTGCTGATGACTTGCGGTGCCAATGGATGCCGAACCGCTCGGATTTGGGATGCGATCTCCGGCAAAACGTTGATCGACGTGCGGCTTGACGGCTTGATTACTGCTGCCGCATTCCGCCCGGACGGCCAACGGCTCGCGATTGGCTCCTCTGATGGAATCGTGAGGCTATTTGACACCAGTTGGACGACCAGGTACGGTTCCGAACTGACAACGGCAGTTTGTTCCCAAAAGCTGAACGGCGCGAAGGCACTTACTTTCTCTGACGTCATAATTGCGCCCGCGCTTCGGGGCCGCGAATCAGAGAACGTATGTGGCTCATTGCGTTAATTCGGACTGGCGCCGTCCCAAGTCCGTTTAGGGGGGCTTCCGTAAAAAACTGAGTAACGAATCCAAATTTTCGGATTGTCGACTACTGTGAGAAGTGCCCCGAACGTCTTTCTACAAAGTCATGTGACTTTGTGGCTCGCGTAATCGCCCTAAAAGGGGCGGGGGCTAGTTGGCAAGGACGACTAATCCTCGGTCGCGTCCGATGCCTGCCGTCAGTTGACATGGCTCTATTTTAGTTAGGCCCGCTTACCGGGAGTAGCACAATACAAGCGCACGCTGAATTGAGAGCACAACTTTGGTGCCGCCGACGGTTTCACCGAGAACAACTCAAGGGATAGATTCAGACGCAATGATAGTTGTTGAGACACAAATAAATCACGATAATAAATTACGGATGATCTCGCTGCTGGGTTCCCGGAAAACCCTGGAGATAGAGCTCTTCAAAAACGAAATCTGAAACGGTCGCAGTCGCCTTCTCGTCCGATTTCCTGTCTCAGCGTTTCTGTATAGCTGGTCGCAGATCGTGGTGTTTAGATTAGCAGCCACAAGATCCCGTCCGGCCGAGCGCCGACGGCGGCTCGAAGCAGATAGGTAACGATTAGTCGCCAAGGGTTTATCTAACCGATTCCTGCCGATTGGTCGTCACTGCGCCGTTAAAGGGATCAATCCCAGCGAGTGGTATGCCGCCAAAAACTCCTCAGACCCAACCTTGGCCCAAAATCCTTCCAGACAGCACCAACGAATACTAATTTAGAATCCTCAAAGAGGCACTCTCGAAATGCCTCACGAAGTTTTCATTTCCTACGCACGCAGCGCAAGCACTGGAGAGGCTCAGGCAGTTGCGGTGAAGCTTGGAGGGTTGGCCTTCGTTGACACCGATGCCATCAACGATGGCAACCAATTTCCAGCGCACCTAGAGAGCGCCGGAATCTGTGCTTCTAGGTCTGGTTAGCCAAAAATAATGTGAAGTGGAGACTCCTTGCTATTCGTGCAGCCTACATTCGCCATGGCTTAATGGGCAAGTACCAACCCCCGAATATTTTTCCTAAAAGGTAATCTCCTGCCTGCCTGTGCGCTTTGCGATTTTCCGCAACCCGCCAATAGCAGACGGAGGGCACACTTCCGTGCCCAGGGTCCCGGGCTGGGTGTGGAGATCAATCCGGATCTGGTTGTGGCCGAGCTCTGGTTCGGCTTGCGCCGCCGGACATCCAGTTGCGGCGGCCGGGGGGGAGGAAGACTTCACCCTACTTCCGACCCACCGCCCACAGACTCTGCGACGACCGGACATACATCACGCCCTCCGACAGCGCGGGAGTCGCCATCAACAACTCGCCGATCGGATTCATGCCCAGGTACTCGAACTTACGCCCGGCGGCGATCACCAACATGTCCCCGTCTTCGTTCGACAAGTAAACCTTTCCGTCAGCCGCGACGGGTGATGCGCTGAAGCCGCTGCCGATGACAGGCAGGCGCTGCCGATAAATCTCCTCACCAGTCTTCCACTCGTAGCAATCGAACAAACCGTTGTTGTTGAGCACGTAGAGAAGCCCCTGGTACTGCAGCGGCGTCGGCATGTATGAGCCGCGTCCGGTGCGGCTCCATATCACGGAATCGCTTGACGCTTTACCATCCGGTAGGGTCAGATCGCTTCGCGCCCCTGCCTTCACGGCGAAGATCGGCCGTTCCGGCTGCCGCCCGCTGGCGATGAGGAATTGATCCGCGGAATAAATAGGAGTCGGCGCCGTGATTTTGGAACTGTGTCCTAGACGCCATAACTCCCTGCCTGTCCTCGGGTCATAGCCGCGGATGAAGTTCGGGGCATTCGTCACCAGTTCCGGCCCGCTCGATGTCATCGCGACCGTCGGAGTTCCCCACGACGGCAGTTCCTCGCGTTCCGTCTTCCACACCTGCTTCCCTGTCTCGACATCGAGCGCCATCAAAAACGAATCATCCTGCGTGTCGCACTGCAGAATCACCAAGTTGTTCCAGATGATCGGTGAACTCGCGGTTCCCCACTCATAAGTCGGGATGTCGTAGGCGCCGAGATTCAGGCGGCCCAGGTCGACTTTCCAGAGCAGGCGCCCGTTAAAGTCGTAGGCATACACGCCTTGCGAACCGAACCAGGCGACCACGATGCGCCCATCGGTCACCGGCGTGGAACTCGCATATGTCGACTTCATGTGCCGCTTCTCACGCGGCACACCCTCGTAGGCAACCCGCTCCCAGAGAATCTTGCCGTTTTTCTTATCGAGTGCAAAAAGGCTCCATTTCTGAGGCGAGCGATCCTGCGAGGCATCTCCGTCCCCGTACAGCCCGGGCCTGAACGTGGCATGGGGATCGCTGCTGATAGCGCTCGTCACGAAGATGTGTTGTCCCCACACGATCGGGCTCGAATGCCCCAGTCCGGGAATCGGGGTACGCCACAAAATGTTCTCTCCCGTCTTACCGTCCCACTTGTCGGGCAGATTCTGGTCTTCCGCAACTCCGGAGGCGTTCTTGCCTCGAAACGAAGGCCAGTTCGCGCCGGCGAGTCCCGGATCGGGGTTTTTCGGCGGACGGGCCGTCGACGTTGTCACAATGTGGCGCGCCGGGATCACTTTCGTTTCTCCGGCTTCCAACCAGGTGCTGCCATTGAGAATCATCCGTCGGGGCACACAATCATCGGAGACCACATCGAAGCTTGGATGCCGATCCCTCACGCGCACGCGATACCGGCCCGAACGTCGCATCCCTCGGGCGGCTTGTCCGGAAGCATCAGAGTGATCTCGCCGTTCTGCAGTTTCCAGGTACCGTTCTTAGTCGGCCATCCCGAACCTTCCAGATGGAAACTACCGTCGGCACTAAAACTCGCGGCGAATCCTCCGAATTTCAGCGGCCCTGAGGGTAGCTGTACGCCTCCGGACTGGGCGCCGAGAGGGAGGACTGCGCCGAGGCTCGTCAGAAAGGCCGCCAGCAAGAACCCACGCGGAGCAGTGTAGAGGGCCATTCCGGGTCTCCAGACCTAGTCAATATAGCTCACTGCCAGTGTACGGATGAACCCCCCAGAGTCGGCATCAGAGAAGTCACATGGACGAGTAGCCATCTCGGACCTACGCCATATTCACGGGGAGGTCTTTCTGGAAAATCGAACGGAGCTGATCGCTCGCCGTTTTGAAATTCCGCCGAAACTGAAAATGTCGACCGACCTGCTCGAACTCCTTGGCAGGATTATATGAGTGTACACTTATGTGAAATGGCCATCTGTTCAGGCGGTTCCTCGTCGGCGTCGCCACATAACTGCCTTCACAACATAAATGGGCCAGCTCATGCGCGAGAGTTGAAAACTCCTCGGCAGGTTGCATACCCGTCAACAGCCTGATCTTGCTGCCGTAGGACAGACCTTTGGCTGGTTGGCAGAGGAGTCGAGGTGGGCGATGTGTTCTGCTCGCCTTCAAAGGACCATTCGGGGGAATAGGTCCTCACTGTCGCCAAGGGTTTACCTACCGACCCCAGCCGATTGGTCGTCACTGCGCCGTTAGAGGGGATTTATCCGCAAAGAGTCGCCTTATTCCACACTCCAACAACCGGACATCTGACTCGAGATGGATATCCTGCTCGCACTTCCAATCCTCACAGATCGCTATCACCCTCTTGCTCGGCGGGCCGCCAAGAGGCGAATCCTGTGTTGAGGTCGTGCTCTGTCCATGTCCAATGAGTACACTTCCCGTCATCAATTTTCTGAGGGTAGAATATCCGACTACAGCACCAGACGACACAGACTTCGCTGTCGCCAGCCGTCAGGGGACGAGAACCGGGTATCCACGCGCGTAACTTTGAGGATGGGATACCATGGCACAGGTCTTCATATCGTATTCCCGCAAGGACAAGGAATTCGTCCAGAAACTAGTAGACGCTCTCGTCGCTGGGAAACGCGAAGTCTGGCTCGACGAAACAAACATTGAGCCGACCGCGGAGTGGCTGAAGGACATCTTCAGCAACATCGAGGGCTCCGACAACTTCCTCTTCGTCATCAGCCCGGATTCGGTTGTCTCAACCTACGCCAGAAAAGAAATTGATCACGCGGCGCTCAATAACAAGCGGATAGTTCCCATCTTCTATCAACCAGTTCCGGACAAGGATATTCCGGAAGCGGTCGCCAAGTTCCAGAGGATCGACTTCACCGGAAGAGATGGTTTTGATGCAAAGCTTGCGAAGCTTGTCGAAGCGCTCGATACCGACCTGGAGTGGAAACAGGACCACACCCGGCTGCTAACCCGCGCTAAGGAATGGGAGCAGGAAGGAAAGGACACCAGCTTCCTGCTTCGCGGCAAAGACCTGCGCGAGGCAGAACAGTGGGTGGCCAAGAGCGCCGAAAAGGAGCCCAAACCGACCACCCTGCATTCGCAGTACATACTCGCCAGCCGGCAATCTGCGACCAGGACGCAGCGGATCATCATCGGAGCCATTACAGTCGCGTTCTTGATAGCCGTGGGATTGGCTGTGTACGCGTTTCAGCAGAAGAACCGTGCTCAAGAACAAACGAGGCTTGCAGAGTCTCGCGCGTTGGCCGCCCAAGCCGAGGAGGCTCTCAACCACGACCAACCGAGAGCGCTCACTCTGGCCGTGAAAGGCCATCAAACGGCACACACTCCCGAAGCTGATAGCGCGGTCGCCAACTCATTCCCGCAAGTGGCAGCGATTCTTCAAGGCCACACCGGTGCTGTTCAGAGCGCGGTGTTCTCGCCCGACGGCCAGCGCATCGTCACCGCCTGTTATGACCAGACGGCACGGGTGTGGAATGCGGCCAGCGGGCAACTGCTGGCCACCCTGCAGGGCCACAGCGCCCCTGTCTCGAGCGCGGTGTTCTCGCCCGACGGCCAGCGCATCGTCACCGCCGGTTATGACCAGACGGCGCGAGTGTGGAATGCGGCCAACGGGCAACTGCTGGCTACCCTGCAAGGCCACACGGGATATGTTTGGAGCGCGGTGTTCTCGCCTGACGGCCAGCGCATCGTCACCGCCAGTGATGACCGGACGGCGCGGGTGTGGAACGCCGCCAGCGGGCAGCTGCTGGCTACCCTGCAAGGCCACACAGCCGTTGTCCAGAGCGCGGTGTTCTCGCCCGACGGCCAGCGCATAGTCACCGCCAGTGGCGACCAGACGGCGCGGGTGTGGAATGCGGCCAACGGGCAACTGCTGGCTATCCTGCAAGGCCACACCGGCGCTGTTCAGGGCGCGGTGTTCTCGCCCAACGGCCAGCGCATAGTCACCGCCAGTGGCGACCAGACGGCGCGGGTGTGGAATGCGGCCAACGGGCAACTGCTGGCTACCCTGCAAGGCCACACGGGATATGTTTGGAGCGCGGTGTTCTCGCCTGACGGCCAGCACATCGTCACCGCCGGTTATG
>Ga0307478_10000409_pt1 | contig 45669 bp, 42 predicted proteins | sample atmos_gasesECM4C_2_FD_203713 | JGI IMG/M metagenome (GOLD analysis project Ga0307478, IMG submission 203713) | Hardwood forest soil microbial communities from Morgan-Monroe State Forest, Indiana, United States - atmos_gasesECM4C_05 | ecosystem: Environmental > Terrestrial > Soil > Temperate...
GCCGTCGAAATCCAGAGTGCCAGCCCCGGAGCCATGTTCTGGATCTTGACCAATGGCGTGGTCCGCAAGGGTATGCCGGTATGGTCCAAATTGCCGGAGCCGCAACGCTGGCAGCTTGTTTCTTATGTGCAATCGCTTGGCGTCGTTTCATCGGAAACAACCGAGATTGCTCCGAAAACTCCGTAGAAAAATGCTCCTATCTCGCTGATCTTGGCTAAAGGCCGGACTTCGCCGCCTCGTTTAGAATCATGGCCAGGCGGATTCCGGCTCGTGCGAGGCGCTGCTCTATTACCGATGCGGCCTGGTCCCGATAGGCCGATCCGATCACCAGGTGCTTATTCAGCATGCGCTGGCCGATATTGTTGTTGTCCGCGCAGGTGTTGACCGGGACGACCGGCTCGAATGGGATTGCTTCGCTGAACGCCCCGTACGCTGTCTTCAGCGCACTGTCGTGGCTTTCCCAAGCCCAGGCGTCCAACTGCATCCCGCCCTGCTGCCAAGCAGCGAATGAACTCGCGAAGGCGGCCTCTAGCGTGTCAGCAAACTCGGCAGGATCGGCTCCCAGCATCTGGCTTTCTGGAATTTCGGTGTCCCAGACATGGTGCAGATTCGGCGTGTAGGAATCGTTGTGGGCGTGCGGATTGCGCGTGAAGTATTTCACGGGGACGCAATTTCCGCCGCGGTCGCTGTTGCTCGAGCTGTGCAGGGGCTGGTGCAAATCGGCCACAAAATGAATGAGGAAGCGCAGTGCGGCGGCACGCTTGGCTCCTGGTGCGCTCTTGTCTTTCAGAATCGCGAGTTGGTCGGCAATGGCTTGCGTCACGCAGCCACTCGCGCCGCAGAATGCCTGCGCCGAGCCTTTCGTCGCGTCTTTGGTCGCGCTCAAAGGGATGTCGATGAAGTGCCACGGTGCGGTGGCGGGATCCAAGCTACGCTCGTCATCGGCCCAGGTTGCAGAATCGACGAAGGGATCCAGCCCGCGTTGCCCGCAATAGCGTTTCAGTTGCGGATCGATCGGGTTGGCGGCCAGCAACGCGAACAGCGCCTGCTTGGCCTGCGGAGTAAGGTGCTTCTCCGCTAGTGTCGCGATGGTTTCATGCCCTCGACAACCCCAAGCTTTTGCCGCTGGCGCGATCGCCAGAGAAACGAAAAAGAGAACAGCCGCGAGTCCCAGGGCAAGTCTCGCAGCGTCTCGCGTGAGGTTGACGAGAACACCCCCCCACCCCCCACCTTTTTCGTATGTGTGGCAGGGAAAGGACTTGCAGGAGGATGTTTTTCTATGTGTGGCAGGGAAAGGAGTTAGCCAAGGAAAGTGGCGAGTGGCGAGTGACGCGTGGTGAGAGAAGCAAAGTTCGGACCGAAAAAACATAGGGCAACGCAGATGATTGTGAAAACAAAGGATTTGCGGGAAAAGCAATTCAGAAGTGCTTGGAAATAAAGGAGATGCAAATCGATGGGTAGGGAGGGGCAATTCATAAGTGTATGAAAACAAAGGACGAGAGAAAGTGGGTAGTGAGTGGTGGGTAGCGAGGGGTTGAACAAGACTTTTCGGTCGCGGCGGTTCATGGGAAGACGGAATCGTGGCGGGGGAAGTTAGGGGGTCAGCTGGGCGAGGCATTGGCGCGAACGTCGAGGTCGACCCCTCGACGTTACTCGGGCTAAAAGATAGCAGGAGGAGTACGCGGGGACAACTGGTCGGAAGTGCGGCTAAGGTGCAGGTGGCCTACAAAAAACGAGCCGGATTTCTGATCACTCTCTGTCCGGCGGCATATGTGAGAGCAGAGCGTACACGTCGACGACTTCAGAAATGAGACGTTTGACGGAGGGATGGTGATGGAAAACGCACCGATAGGGTCTTTCTAAAGTCCCTTGGTCCGGGGAATGGAGAATGACCGGCTTACCCAAGGCGAGGGCGGCGCCAATTTCAACGTGCGTGCCAAAGCCGCCGGGGAGCAGTACGATCAAGACGTCCGCCTTCTGCACACCCTCCAGTTCTAGGAGGGCTACCTTCGCAAGTCCGTCCGCGCCTTCGCCATCATGCGCCGTCCACGTGTATGTTCGTTCCCAGCCACGTGCCTTGAGTTTCTCCGCCAGCGCGTTCGCTTGCGCGCTGCGATCTTTTTGCGAGGAGATATAAAACCGCTTTGCCATAGCTCTCAGCCTAACTGATCGTTTCCAAGAGTTCTCCACAGATACCAACACGCGACTGAACGGAAGGGCCGCCATTTTTCGCCTAGATGTTCCACATTGCGCTTTCTGCCGTATACGTTCGCGATTGCCCGTTCGAGACCAACGTCGCCCAGCGGCAGGACGTCGGGGTCTCGAAGGACCATGATGCGAAATACGGAAACGGTCCAGGGACCTATCCCCTTGATGCCGGCCAGTGCTTCTGCCCAGGTTTGTCCAAGCTCCACCCTCCTCCGGATTTCGGCCGAATTAGTGAGGATGGCCACACAGCACTGTGCCCGACGTTCGGACAGACCGAGCACGCGCAGACTTGTGATTTCGGGCACAATTTTGGGCTCGGGTGTCGCCAGTAGCGGATAGGCCGATTTCACACGTTCGGCAATCCGACAAGCAACCTGCGTCGAGATCTGCTGTGCCATTACGATGCGCAAGAGTCCCCAGATAGGGTCTTCGTTTGGCGAATTGGGCCACGGTGATGACTGGGAGCGGATTAGGCGCGCCAGAGTCGAATCGCGGGTTGAGAGTAGCCGCTCAGGAGACGCCAGGTTGGCTAGTGCGTGTGAATCGCTTCTTCCGCGCACCTTTGCCTCCAGGTCTTCTGCACGTTCTCTCCGGGGACTCCAGTATTGAGAGTGCATCGACCCCAAATGTCATCCAGCATCGAATTTGCCGTCTGTTTACTTGCTGCACCGGCCAGATGAGTTGCAAAATCGTCGCACTCGCCGTAAGTAAGATCTGCGATTTTTTGCCTAATGTCCGGGCTCATGACAACCCTTAGATTGCGCAAGGTGCGACCTATATCGATCTTCGATAGCCCCCAGTCCTTCTTTGTCATCTTTGCGTCGTAAGTCGGTGGCATTACTTGCACGAGATGGTCAAATCTGCCCTGCCGACGAATCGCGATATCGAAGTCGTCGATATTGTTTGTCGCGATGATGAAGGCTATCGTCGCTCGTTTGTGGATACTCTGGAGCTTGGGCAACATTGCAGTAGTCAAGAATCGCGAAAAGGTCTCGGCCTTCGGCGAACCCCTCTCGAGCACGAGCTCATCGAACTCGTCGAATAGGACCACGACGCCCTCGGCTTGTTCTAGCATGCGGAAGATGTTGTAGGCTTCGGCCTGGATAGCGTCCATTCCATTCCTGAGCAGATGCGAGGGGTCGATCGCGAGCAGGGGCCAACCAAGGAAGTCTGCGATCCTTTGCGAGAGTTCAGTCTTCGACGTGCCAGGGGGACCAAAAAAAATTGCAGATCTTGGGGTCTGATTGCCAAACGTGCGTCCTTTTGCAATTGCTTCGCTCTCGTCCCAGAGGGGTTTTACGAACGCGTCCCAAAGAAACCTTTTAAGCGACCGTTGCCTGGCTTTACCTCCGTCCACTATTTTCACCGTGCTGTCGAGGAATTTGGGCGCGAAGTCAGACTTCTTGTTCCCGCGCGTGCTCGTTGTTGGAAGTGGTGCTTCCAAGTAGCTGAACAACTCTCTCCGAATAGCTTTGGCCAGCAAACGGTCGAGCGCATGGAAGAAATGATACACAGAGGCGGTCGCCCACGACTCAGGACCACCTTTCTGCGGATGGTGGCCTGATGTCCAAGTTCGAATGTTCCCCTTGACGCGATAAACGGTATTCGCAGCTGACTCCGCGGCGGACCGCAGACTTGGCAGACGCTCCAGCAAGAGATCATGCAGTTCGTCTTGCTGCAGGAGCTGAGTCAACATCTCGTATTCGTAGCAGTATGCGCTTCCGACCTTTGGGTAGTGGAATAGTGGACGACTCAGAGGCCAGGTGCCGTCCTTACCTTGGCAATCGAAGAAGGCCTTGAGGGCTATACGTTGAATGCTGGCTTGTTCGGGGCTGACCTTTGTGCTCGGAGTAACTCTCGCAACCAGCATTAGGAGGTATGCGACTGCGAATGCGTCTGAGGTCTTGCTCTGGGACTGGATCAGAGCAAGTTGGCGAGCGAGCTCTGGCCATGCCCAATCCGTGACAGTTTCCCTCATTTTGCCTGTTAGAGGAGATGGAAGCACGCGTATGACGAGTTGTGTCAGGTACGCTGAGGCAGGGTAAGGATCGATTTTAACCCCGCCGTTTGCGTCTCTCACTGCGTCTCGCAAAATCTTTTGCTTCTTCTGGACGGCCCTAGCTGTTGCCGAATCGAGAGGACCGCAGAACGGCTGTAGGGCCGCGACAGCATCGAGAATCCATGCAAGGGTGAAAGGGTTATTCTTCTTCAGGTCAGCGCTTGTATTTTGTTTGACAAGAAATTTTAGCAGGGCATTGCTCTTTGCCTTGGTCGAATGGTCGGACCATGCGTTGGTGGCCACCAGAGAGCGAACGCAGGTAGCGGAACTAGCTACGGAGACGTGCTTGCTTTCTTCTAGGTGCTTGAATCCGTAGCTGTGCGCGAAGTATTCAAGCGAAGATAGTTGGTTTCGTAAATTCTCTCTCGAGAAAAGCCGCAACCGTTCGAGTTCCAGGAATCCGAGCCGAGTAAACTGTCCTTGATCGTCCGTGGACGCGAGTGGCATCGGCGCTTGTGATCACTAGTGCATGTACGCAGGTGCTGCGGCTAACGCCCGGAGCTCCTTCATCTCGCGATAGACTTGTGGAGCCGGATCACCATAGCTGTGTTGCCGCAGTAGGGTGCTGCCAATCCGCTCAAGGATATGGTGGGCTTCTTCGATTGATGCGCGCGGATTGATCAGAATGCCCTGCGGACGCCTCGCGCATGTACTCGCTTCGGCGCGCCTCACCGCATCAGAAAGTGTGGGCACAACGGTCACGTATTCGCGCATTGTCAGGTCATTCGGAGCCCGCGTAGCGAAAATCGGCACGCCGGCCTCGCGCGCGACGCCGATCTCCATCGCTGTCGACACGCCAACGTAGCCGTCTGGGCAAACTAGCCATAGAAAACTAGCCCCGCGGATGCCAGCAAGGTGGCGCTCCTGCACAAGTAGCACAGATCGAACAGGGTCGCTCGCAACGAACAGGAACTCTCCCTGTGCAGCCACAATTCGCGGGTCGGCCGGCGAGAGCACACGAACATTCAGAGCCGCCAGTTCGTGGACGGCGGCGGTGATCTCGTTCATGTGCCGATGGAAGCTACCGGATACGGTCGCGTTTAGCATGGTGCACCTCGAAACTAACCGCCTCGACGCGGACTGCATGCCGTCGGTCGCCGCGTCGACCATGGCTGCCAAAGAGCGGGAGTATACACCTCAGACTTTTCTGTAACGGTCGAGAGAATACCCTGCCCAATCTGAATAACGCACTCCTCCCCTATTTGTTGCTCTAGCACTATATCAATTATATTTGACGTCCGGCAAAATAGTCAAATATAATTGACAGCCGTCATGAACACGAACTCTCAGGACTTCGCAAGAGCCTTTGGGGATGCATTGGTTAAGTTCTTACATGAGAAGGGCTTATCGCAGAGTGACGCATCGAAGCGCTTGGGACTTGGCGAACGGGGCAACGCCAGGATTAGCGCATATTGTCATGACTCAAGGAAAGGCACTCGGCCGACACCCGCTGCTGAAGTGCTTTATTTAGTCTGCGCTGAGCTCGGTTTTGAATTCGAATACAAGGGCTACCGAATAACTGCCGAAACTCTCAATGGCAATCGCCCTGCACCAATCGAGACTGCCGAGCAGCTTCCACTAGAATTCAACGGTCAATTTGATTTGACGAACAATCAGGGGACAGTGGCGGTTAGCTTTAAGCGCCCACTCGGGCGTGTCGAACTTTCTGTTTACCTGAAGGCGGCTTCGTAAAGCGTCGTGCGCTGAGCCAGCGGCCTGCAGGGGCGGGCGGCTGCAGGTGCCGAGCCGGTAGACGGTTGCCTACGTTAACCCTGTGAAAGTTGCGGCACTTCGAAAGCTCAGGGTAGACAAGACCGCCGCACTCCAAAATTATTTGCGGGCGAAGCGCTCGAAGTCGGATACCTTTACCAGGGGACCTGCAACAGTTCGTTAGCGTAGCAAGCGGGCGAGTAATTGTTCGAGCAGGGCGTGGCTTTCTTGATTCATCTTGGTGAATTCGACGCCCATCTCCTGGCCCGGTATGGCGTTGCGGACCACGGCCTCGGCCAGAATCATGCCTCCGGGCACTTCAAAGACGATGGTCAGGTCCGAACCTACGCGCAGGGTGATGGACCCGCAGAGGGACAGGCCTCCCAGGCCTAACGTTTTCACACGGGAGACCTGCTGCTGGCCGCCCCCGTTCCAGGCCACGGTCATGCCTTTCGGGAGGACGATACGCTGGTGCCGCCGGTTCTCGCGAGCCGTTTCTTTGGACATGCACGATTTCTCGGCGAAGCAGGGGACAATATAACAAACGCGGCGCCGACATTGGCGCTGGAGACGAGTTGCCGTTGCCGGCGGTGGGCCAGCGGCCGAGGGAACAAGACCCCGACAGGCTGAAGCCTGTCCCACCGGCATGCTGCGCGGCGGGGAGCGCCCATCTGAAGGTGGCCGCTACGTACGGCGAAAAGCAAATTCCTCGATTGGGAATATGATGTGGCGAGGATGGCGGCGCGGAAGATTGTGCATATCGATATGGACGCGTTCTATGCGTCCGTGGAGCAGCGGGACAACCCGGAGTTGCGCGGCAAGCCGGTAATTGTTGCGTGGCGGGGGAACCGGTCGGTGGTCTGCGCGGCTTCGTACGAAGCGCGGAAGTTCGGGGTGCGCTCTGCGATGCCGGCGAGCCGGGCAGAACGGCTGTGCCCGAACGGCATCTTTGTCGCGCCGGATTTTACGCGTTACCGGACGGTGTCGCGGCAGGCTAGAGAGATTTTCAAACGGCACACGGATCTAATTGAGCCGCTTTCGCTCGACGAAGCGTACCTCGACGTAACCGAAAACAAGACGGGATTGCCAACGGCCACGCTGGTGGCCCGGACGATTCGCGCGCAAGTGCGCGAGGAGTTGCATCTGACCGTTTCCGCGGGCGTGGCGCCGAACAAGTTCCTGGCGAAGATCGCTTCGGACTGGCGAAAGCCGGACGGGCTGTTTGTAATCCAGCCGGAAGAGGTAGACGAATTCTTGCTGCCACTGCCTGTGGGGCGGTTGCCCGGAGTGGGCAAGGTAACCGAAGAGAAGCTGAAGAACCTGGAAATAGAGACCGTGGCGGATTTGCGAAAACTGGAGTTGCGGACGCTCGAAGGGAAGTTTGGCCGCTACGGCGTGCGCTTGTACGAGCTGGCGCGAGGGGTCGACAACAGCGAAGTGAAACCGGACCGGCCGACGAAATCTGTTTCGGCGGAGGACACGTTCGAGAGCGATGTGCTGCTCTCGGAGACGGAGCCGATGATTCGCCGGCTGGCGGAATTGACCTGGAACGCGTCGCGGAAGGAAACACGCGTGGCGCGCACCGTAGTGCTGAAGCTGAAGACGAGCGAGTTCAAGATTCTTACGCGGAGCCACACGCCGGATGCTCCGCCGGCTTCGTGCGAGGAGTTGACGAGCATTGCGTTGGCCTTGCGAGAACGCGTGGCGATGTCCCCGAAGCAGCGGTTCCGGCTGGTTGGCGTGGGGCTGAGCAATTTCTCGGCATCTGGAAAAGGGGGGGACCCGGAGGAGGATGGGCAGGCGAGACTGTTTGGGTGACGACACGATCCAAGAGCGCCAGGCTGAAGCCCGCCGCTACGGGTGTGCCTCGCGCTTCGGTTAGGCGCTGAGCCAGCGGCCGATGGGGCGCCAGGACGCGGTGTGGTCGCAGATTACGCGCAGCGTGGCGGTGATGGGGATGGCGAGGATCAGGCCCATGCCGCCCCAGACCCAGCCCCAGAATAGCAGGGAGATGGTGATGGCTACGGCGTTGAGGCGGACGCGGCGTCCGACTAATTGCGGGGCGACGAAGTTTAGCGCCAGTACGTGAATGGTGGTGAGGCCGACGGCAAGCAGGACGAAATTGCCAATGGTCTTCCACTTGGCGAGGCCGAGCAGGAAGGCCGGGAGCCAGGCCATCACCGCGCCGATGTAGGGCACCATGTTCAACAGGCCGGAGGCGATTCCGGTGAGTATCGGGTAATCCAGGTCCATCCACCAGAACAGGAGACTGCTGGCGGCGATGACGATCAGGGTGACCAAAGTCATCCCGGCGAGGTAATCGCGCAGGACCTCGCGCAGGTCCTCGAGCGTTTCTTTTACCTGGGTTCGCTGGGAGACGGGAAACAGTTGTAGCGTGCCGTGCCAGACCTCGCGTTTTGCGGCCAGCATAAAGAAAACCAGGAAGGGCACGAAGGTCACTTCGAGGAACAGCGCATACAGCGAGCCGATACTGCGCACGATTAAGGTGCGTACCACGCCGGGATCGGGACGCACTTCGGCGCGCGCGGCGTTGGCCTCCGAACCAATGTCTGTAACGTGGCCCTCGAGGCCGCTGAGTTTGCCTTCGACGGTGGCCGCCGCCTGTTTGAGCAGGCCGCCGTATTTTGGCCAGTTGGAGGCGAAATCCGCGGTGCGTTCGCCAAGCCCGTATCCGACGGCAACCAGGACGGCGATGAGAATCAGCACCATGACCATAGCGCCCACGGTGCGCGGGACGTGCGTGCGCTCCAGGAGTTCCACTGCAGGGTCTAGAAAATAGGCGAGCAAGATGGAGAGGAGCAGCGTGATGACCACGCCCTGCGCGTAGTAGCAGAAAAGCAGAATGATGGCCGCGGCGATCACCCGCATGCTGAACGTGGATCCGCTGATGCGGACCAGGTTGGGTGGCGCTTCCGTTGCTGGCACTGGAACTCCCATTTCCGACCCCACTCGGTCTCAACAAAATAGCACATTCGCGCCAGGGCTAACGCCCGCGGCGCCGCTTTGTTTCTTTGCCGCTATCGGAGCGTCCGTTTTGTCTAGCGGCCGCGAGGTCGTATGCCTTTGCTGAAGCCGCATTTCCGTGCGCTATGCCAACCGGCGCCTGCTGGTGTACAAACATACTCACCATGTCTATACGCATCGTCCCCGACGACAACCAGCCTTCCGCTTCCATCGAGATCGCGCTCGAGAAGTCCCTGCCGGACTATGATCTGGAAGAAGTGGAGCAGCCCACGCCTCGCCATGTAGACGCCATTTTAGTCTCACAAGGCTTCCGCGACCTGGTGGACGACACGCGCGGGATTTTGATGGAGCTGTTGACGCAGCCTCATGCGCACCACCCGGGGCTCGATCTTGTTTCCGATGCTCCTCTTGTTCTGGCGCAATTGACCGGGGCGATCTGTCCGGGCAACGATGAAGTGTACCGGCCGGGTCTGTGGATCGTGCTGCAGGATCCGCACGCCAAGGCAAAGACGGCGCTGCCTCCGGGGACGCGCGCGCGTATCGCCGCGATTGCCGGCGAATTGGTAAAGCGGCTTCAACTCGACTAAGAGCACGCCGATGCCGGAAGAAAAGGGACTGCTGATCGTTTACACCGGGCCGGGCAAGGGGAAAACCACTTGCGCGCTGGGGACCGCATTTCGCGCCGTCGGCCAGGGGCTGCGCGTGCTGATGGTGCAGTTCATCAAAGGCTCCTGGCACTACGGAGAGCTGGACGCCGCCAAGATGCTGGGCGACGACAAATTTGAGATTCGGCCGATGGGGCGCGGATTTGTGAAAGTGGGCGGTGCGGAAACCGATCCGGCGGACATCAAGATGGCGCAGGACTGCTGGCAGGCGGGGCGCGACGCCATTTACGGCGGCAAGTACGATCTGGTGGTGCTGGACGAGATCAACTACACGATCAGCTACAAAATGTTGGACGTCGACGAGGTGGTGGAGGCATTGCGGGACCGTCCCGAGCGGGTGCACGTGATTTGCACCGGGCGGAACGCGCATCCTAAGTTGACGGACCTGGCGGACCTGGTTACGGAGATGCGCGAGGTGAAACACCCGTATACGAAGGGTATACTGGCTCAGCGAGGAATCGATTACTAACGACGATTTGCGGCGTAGAACTGCGAAAAATGGCCTGGTTTAAGCGCGACAAAAAATCGATTGATCAGCCCACCCCGCCGGAAGAGCGGCGCGTGCGCACCGAGGGCCTGTGGGTGAAGTGCGAATCCTGCCGCACTATCGTGTTTCGGAAGGATCTGGAAGCGAATCTGCTGGTCTGCCCCAAGTGCCAATTCCATTTCAAAATGGGCGCGAAACAACGGCTGGACATGCTGCTGGATGGACGCTGGACGGAACACGACGCGCGCATGACTTCGACAGACCCGTTGCACTTTGTGGATACGAAGCCGTACGCCTCGCGTCTGCGCGAAGCCCGCAAGAAATTGGGCATGTGCGACGCCATCATCACGGCGGAGGGCCAGCTCAACGGCCGGCCGATCGTGTGCTGCGCTATGGAATTTAATTTTATCGGTGGGTCGATGGGCGCGGTGGTGGGAGAAAAGGTGACGCGGGGCATCGAACTGTCGCTGGATACGCGGCAACCGCTGGTGATCGTTTCGTGCTCGGGCGGGGCGCGGATGATGGAAGGCACCATCAGCCTGATGCAGCTGGCTAAAGTTTCCGCGGCGCTGGCCAAGCTTGATGAAGCTAAAGTGCCATATATCTCCGTGATGACTGATCCGACGACCGGCGGCGTCACGGCCAGCTTCGCGATGCTGGGCGATCTCAACATCGCCGAACCCGGGGCGCTGATCGGCTTTGCCGGGCCGCGCGTGATCGAGCAGACCATCCGGCAAAAACTGCCGGAAGGCTTTCAGCGCTCGGAATTTTTGCTGGAGCACGGTTTTCTGGACGCAGTGGTTCCCCGCAAAGAGATGAAAAACTTCATCGCCAATTCCTTCGACCTGTTGCTGAGCTGAAATGAATTACGACGCCGCGGTGCGCTATTTGCTTTCTCTGGGAAGGGAATTGGCTGCACCTACGCAGGCGGCGGCTGCCAAATTTGATCTGGAGAATATAGCGATGCTTTCCGAGCGGCTGGGACGCCCGGATCGCGCGTATCCCTCGGCGCATGTAGCTGGAACCAATGGCAAGGGTTCTACAGCTGCTTTTCTCGAATCGATTCTGAGACACGCCGGATTTCATACTGGGCTGAACACTTCGCCGCACCTGGAAAAGATCAACGAGCGGATTCGCGTCGATGGCGTGGAAATAAGCGATTCTGACTTTGCGAAGACTTTGACGCGCATTCAATCGGTCATCGAAGAATTGCTCGCCGCCGGACAGTTGCGCGCGCATCCCACTTACTTTGAGTGCGTGACCGCGATGGCGTTTCAATATTTTGCCGAAGCGCGCGCGGACTTTGCCGTGTTCGAGGTTGGGCTGGGCGGGCGGCTGGACGCGACCAATATTCTGATTCCGGTGGTTTCGCTGATTTCGCGCATCGACTTCGATCACGAAAATTTTCTGGGGCACTCTTTGCGCGAGATCGCCGGGGAAAAGGCGGGCATTCTGAAAAAGGGAGTTCCAGTTGTGGTCGCGGAACAGCGGCCGGAGGCGCGCGAAGTTATTCTGCGGCGCACGCAGGAACTGGGCTGTACCGTGGTGGAAGTCCCTGTATCGTATCGCGTCGATCACGAATCGTTGACGAACGGCTGCGTGCGCGCGCAAATCACGGAAATCTCGACCGGCTGGTCCGCTACGCTGGCTCTGCCATTGCCCGGACGCTTCCAATTGGGGAACGCGCTGACCGCCTTAGCGGCGGCCCGCACATTGGTCGCGCGCGGCTATCGAATTGCAGGCGACGCGATCGAGCAGGGTATCGCGGCCGCGGTCTGGCCGGGCCGCCTGGAACAATTGCAATCGCGGCCCGATATTTACGTCGACGGCGCGCACAATCCCGGAGCGGCGCGCGAGTTGGCTGCCTTCTGGAAAGAAAACTTTGCCGGGGGCAAAATTTTCCTGCTGTATGGGGCGCTGCGCGACAAAGCTGTCGACGAAATTGCCGGTCTGCTGTTCCCGCTGGCCGCCGAGGTGGTCTTTACCGAGCCGCGCACTTCGCGCGCGATCTCCGCTGCACAATTGAGCGAAATTGCCGCACATCACGCTGGACAGAGTTCCGTGATCGCGGATGCCGAGCAAGCGCTCGATTACCTGGTGTCCAAAGCACGCCCGGAGGACGCCATTTTTGTCACTGGCTCCTTATATCTGGTCGGACAACTCCGCCACTATTGGAAACAGCGCGCGCAGGTCGCGGCGGGCTGAAAAACACCGTAAAATGTCGGCTTCTTCGGTGAATGCAAGAATGCCAAAAGATTCTTTCTCGGCGAAGCCTCCTTTGGTCGGCATCATCATGGGCTCGGCTTCCGATTGGGAAACGCTGGAGCATGCGGCGAAGACGCTCGAGGAACTCGGTGTTCCACATGAAACACGCGTGGTTTCGGCGCACCGAACGCCTGACCTGCTTTTTGAGTATGCGGCTTCCGCTGAGCAGCGCGGCATCGAGGTGATCATCGCGGGTGCCGGCGGGGCCGCGCATCTGCCCGGCATGACCGCGGCGAAAACGGCGCTGCCAGTGTTGGGCGTCCCGGTGGAGTCGAAAACGCTGAAGGGGCTGGATTCGCTCCTTTCTATCGCGCAAATGCCCGGAGGCGTTCCTGTGGGAACGCTGGCCATCGGCAAGGCGGGCGCGATCAACGCCGCATTGTTGGCCGCCGCCATTCTCGGCGCGAAGCATCCGGACGTGCGCGAGGCGTGCCGAAAATTTCGCAGCGCGCAAAGTGAGCGCGTGCTGGCCAACTCAGATCCTAAGGCCGCGGCCCGCGCGCTGGGAATACAAACAAAACCCGCGCGGCAGAAAAAAGGGAAGCGCGCGTGACCATCGGCATCCTTGGCGGCGGGCAGCTCGGATACATGCTCGCGCTCGCGGGTTACCCGCTGGGCCTGCACTTCCGCTTTCTCGATCCTTCGCCGGAAGCCCCGGTTGGGCGCATTGCGACGCGCATCACGGCGCAGTTCACCGACCGTGCAGCGCTGAAGAAATTTGCCGCCGGGCTGGAATTGGTGACCTACGAATTTGAGAACGTGCCGGTGGAAGCGGCGCGTTTCCTTGCCGAGCGCGTTCCGGTGCTTCCTCCACCCGCGGCGCTCGAAGCGGCGCAGGACCGCTTGAATGAAAAGCACCTTTTTCAGAAGTTAGGCATTGCGACTACAGAATTTGCCGCCGTGGCCGACCACAAGGGGCTCGACAGCGCGGTCGGTCAAATCGGCCTCCCCGCGATTCTGAAGACCTGCCGGATGGGTTATGACGGCAAGGGGCAGTGGATTCTTCGTAGCCCTGAAGATGTCGTTCGCGCGAAAAATGAATTGCCGGCTCCGAATACCGCGGCGAGGAAGCCAGTCAACGTCGCAAAAGGCGCGGAGCAAAGTGCGCCATTTCTCCTGGAGGACCTGGTCCCGTTCACTCGCGAGCTGAGCGTCCTGGCCGTGCGCGGGCGAACAGGCGAAACGGCCGTGTACCCGCTGGTGGAAAATCACCATCGAGAAGGAATTCTGCGCTTGTCCCTGGCACCTGCGCCGCAACTTGACCGCGCCGTCCAACAGGCTGCCGAGGATGCGGCCCGGCGTGTGTGCGACGCGCTGCAGTATGTCGGCGTGCTGGCCATTGAATTTTTCGAGCATCAAGGGCGCTTGCTGGCCAACGAGATGGCGCCGCGTGTCCACAATTCCGGTCATTGGACCATCGAAGGCGCGATCACCAGCCAATTCGAGAATCACTTGCGCGCCGTGGTTGGCCTGCCGCTGGGTTCGACCAGCGCGCTGGGCTGCTCGGCGATGCTGAATTTGATTGGTGATGTGCCCGATTCGGCGGAGGTCCTCGTGGTGCGCGACGCGCACCTGCACCTGTACGGCAAGTCCGCGCGCGCCGGGCGCAAACTCGGCCACGTCACGCTGCGCGCTTCCTCGCCCGAGCAGCTCGCTTCCCGGTTGGGCGAGCTTCCCAGCTATTTTCATCGCCCGGAATTCGGCCTCGAGGCGGTCTTGCGGCACTCTGCGTCCGCCCGCCCGTAAACCCCGGCAGTGGGGCCAGTTTCCGATTCGCGCTAATCAGGCATCACCAAAGTCCATTCGTCTTGCCGGGGGAACCACCAATACATTATCAGTGCGTAGTAAAACACCATCCAACCTGAGGCAAATAATCGCAATTCCCAACCTTTGAGGGCAAGATAGTCTCTCTCTGAAATGTACCCTACTATTTTCCCCGTGACTATTTAAGACATATTCCCCATTGACGATTTCTGGGGAAGCGGCATGACTCAAAGCTAGGAATGCGAGAAAGACCGTAACAAACAAGAAAAAAATTTGCATACTGCGGACGACCCAGCGCGGCTTCCCTCGAAACGGGTCTCCACCCTTAGACCACCGCTCAACAAGGACCAAGGGAATGAAAAGCGCGAAAATCCCTAGGTGGAGAAGAATTGCTTTCGCTCCCAATTTGTCCATTGTCAGCCCAAAAAAGCTGGCGATGAAGATGTAGATACCTGCAATAAGGCCGGGCGCCGCCGCTACTGCCGCGACTTTTCGCATGACTTGTTCTGCTCAACTTTATGCCTGCGCCATGCCTTTGTCCAAGTGCCTGGTTAGTTTGGTTAGCTGGGTAATCGGAAACGGACCTTCAGGTAAGGACGGGTGTGTTGCCGCTGCTCCTTCGCGAATGCTACGATTTGAGGTTCTATGTCCCCGGAAAAAACATCTGGACGTGCATCGCTTCGCCCGCGCGTGGGCATCCCGTGGCGCACTTCCCAAGAAGAGGCCGAGGGGAACCGCCCGAAACTCAAGAATTACGAGGATGCGGTTCGCCAGGCAGGCGGGGAGCCGGTTTTGTTACCCCTGTCGAATCAGCTTGACCTCGATCGCGCGCTGCCCAACCTGGACGGCTTCGTGCTGCCGGGCAGTCCCGCGGATGTAGACCCGGCTGAATACGGAGCAGTGGATCAGGGTCTGTCGGCGCCCGCGGATTCAGCTCGAGAAGCGGCTGATCGAGCGGTCCTGAAGCACGCCTTTGCCGAACATAAACCCGTCCTAGCCATCTGCTACGGCTGCCAGCTCCTCAATGTCTATTTGGGTGGCACGTTGATTCAAGACTTGCGAACGGAGACGGGCACAACCGCCCCGCATCGAAAAAAGGACCTTGTCCCAGAACCAAAAGAAGATCCGCGCCATCCCGCAGCTTTCGAGCAAGGCAGCCGTCTGGGGGCCATCGCAGGCGACACTGAGGGCGAAGTCAACAGCTCGCATCATCAGGCCATCGCAACACCGGGAAACAGCCTGCGCGTCACGGCCCGTGCCAGCGATGGCACCATCGAAGGCGTCGAATGGACGGGCGACACGAATTGGGTGGTAGGCGTTCAGTGGCACCCGGAGCGAATGTTTGGCGATGCCGCCGCCGAGCGCTTGTTTGCCGATTTTGTCGTTGCTGCGCGTAACGCGCGCAAGGTTGTAACACAAAAGGGCTAGCCTGGTTCGTCGGGGCGGTGCCGCTTTTCGCAGTCCGCTTCTCGAGTTTCGCCTTTCGATGTTCGTTGTTGTGATCTGGGGGGATGATGATTTCACTGGCTGGCAAGGCGGCGCTCATAACCGGGGGTTCGCGAGGGATTGGGGCCGCGGCAGTCAAGCTGTTCGCGCAGGCCGGCGCCGACGTCGTTTTCAATTACAACAAAGCGAAGGACGCTGCCGACCAGATACAGCAGGAAGCCGGCAAACATGGCACGCGCGTGGAAGCTTTCAAAGCGGACGTGGGGCGTCACGCGGACAACAAGAAACTGGTGGACTTCGCAATTTCACGGTTGGGCCGGCTCGATATTGTGGTGGCCAATGCCGGGGTCTGGAACCTGGAAGACTTGCCCATTGAAAAAATGTCCGAGAAACAGTGGGACGAGATGATCCGGATCAATCTGAAAAGCGTCTACTCGGTGATCCATTTTTCCGTGCCGCAAATGATCAAGCAGAAATCGGGCAAGATTATTCCGATCAGCTCCACTGCCGGGCAGCGCGGCGAATCGTTCCATACCCACTATGGCGCGTCGAAGGGCGGCATCATAAGTTTTACGAAGGGACTCGCAACCGAACTCGCGCGGCACCATATCCTGGTGAACTGCGTGGCACCCGGCTGGGTAGCCACGGACATGTCCAACCCGGTCATCAACTCCAAAGCTGGCGGCAAAGCCATTGCCGCCGCGATTCCACTTGGGCGCGCGGCCGCCGCCGAAGAAATTGCAGGACCGATCTTATTCCTCGCCTCCGACCTGGCCAACTTCATGACCGGCGAAATCATCAATGTAAACGGGGGAGCGATATTGTGTGGATGAGGTGTGACAGGAAGATGTGCGGCTTGCTGGTCGCGTCCGCGCTGTTAGTGGCACTCGCCGCACCGCGTCTGCGCGCGCAAAATCCGGACAACATGATGCCGGAAGAGCGGACCGCCAAGGGCAAGCAGATTCTGGATCAATTGATCACCGCGCTTGGCGGCCCCACGTACCTCGATATTCGCGAAAGCAATTGCGAAGGGCGCCTGGCGCAGTTCGGCCACGCGGGGGAACTGACCGGATACACGCCGTTCAAGGTGTACTGGCGCTATCCGGACAAGAATCGCACGGACTTTTCAAAGAAGGGCGTAATCGTCAATGTGTATAACGGCGATCGCGGCTGGACGCTCGATCGCGGCGGGGTGTCCGAGCTAAGCAGCGTGGCCGTTGCGGATTTTCAGGAGCAGGCCAAGCGCGACGTCAACAATCTGCTGCGCGCGCGGCTGAAGGAGCCTGGAATAGCCATCCGTTTCGGCGGAACTGACGTTGTGGATCTGCGAACCGTGGACTGGGTCGAGGTCACCGATACTGAACAGCGCGACTTTAGGCTGGCCGTAGACCGCAGCACACATTATCTGGTCCGCAGCGTAATCACCATTCAGGACGATACGTCGCCGGACCGAAGCGTGGAGACGCGCATCTACACAAATTATCAGCTGATGGACGGCGTGTGGACACCTCTGCAAATCACGCTGGACCGCAACGGCCGCCGCGTCAATCAGGTCTTCTTTCAATCCTGCAAATATAATCCCGGGTTTTCCGAAGATTTCTTCACCAAAGCGGCGCTCGACAAGCGCTCGTCGGAAGTGGGTGTCAAGAAATCGAAAGCCGAGAAGAAGAAGGAAAAAGAAGCAGAGCAAGACAACTGAGAGATCTTTGTGAGTAGCGCAGGTTTATCCTGAGCTTGCCTGCTGCAAGCAGGCCTCGAAGGGCTTCTGGCGGGCGCGGGCATTCCAAGAACGTACGTTAATGCACCACATCCGACACAAAAACTAAACGCACACCTTGCGCGTTCGCCTCGGGCAGAATCTCGCGCAGCGCTTGCAAGGTAGCCGCATGCGGATGGCCGATAGCGATCGCATCACCCTTTTTCCGGGCATCGCGCAAAGCAAGCTGCACTTGCTTGCGAACGGCGGCTACCTCCGCGATATCGTCAAGAAAGGGAACGTTGCGGAATCCCGAGCGCACTCCGCAGCGTTGCGCGGTGTCATAAGCGACGGTGGCCGCGGTAGTGCGGCTGTCCACATAAAACAAGTTGTGCTCGCGCAACACCGGCATCAGCTCATCCATCAGCGCGGAATCCGCGGTGGATTGCGACCCCTGGTGATTGTTCACCCCGGCTACATCCGGTACGGCTTGCAGCAGATCTCCCACCAATGTGCTGACATCGCCCGCGGACATACCTCGCCGCAACTCTCGCGTCTCGGGCCGCTCTTCGCGCATCGACTCCATAGGAAGATGCAGCATTACCTGGAAGCCTCGGCGATGGGCCTCCTGCGCGATCTCCACGGAATGCGGATGGTTGGGCAGAACGGAAATGGTTAGCGGATAGGGCATAGCGAAGATGGCCTGCGCCGCGCCGCGATCATTGCCGAGATCATCAAGAATTATCGCCAGTCGGGCAGAACCAGCCTCGTCCGGCGCCGGCGTAAAAGCCGGTGCTCGCACCATGATTTCCACCAAGTGCGTCGCCACGCCGCCCCGGCGATACTGCAGGCGGCTGGTGGAGTCCGCCGCCGTCGCCGCCTCGCGAGTCAGAGCGTTTGCCGTCGCTACGCGGTCGAGCGCCTGCATAAGCCGCGTCAACATTTCATTTTGCGCTGGCGAAGTGCCCGCGCTGACGATGATATGAATGTGGTCGACCTGACCGGCGCGCCGGCTGTCAAATTCCAGTTTGGATTCAATGTGACCGGGTTCGCGCACTATGCCCGCGGCAGCGCGCAGCATTTCTCGCGTGATGGTGTGGACTTGAGCAGCTCTTATTGGGGCAGGCGATTCCTTTTTCTTGCAGGCCACCGCGCCAAAAACGACCAGAACCAGGAGTATCGCAAAGCCTGTGTTCCACGGTCTTAAAGTGCAGGCAGATGTAGAGGGCGAACGGCTACTAGCCGGCCACGAAATGTTAGGCGGCCTTTTTCGCGGGCGCTTTTAACAGGTCCACAGCCTTGTGGAAGACCGGGTCTTCCGGGGAAAGGGGGCGCGGCCCGGAAAGCGTTTCTTTCTGCGCGGACGAGGTGTCGTCGCTCACGTCATTGTCTTCGTCGGCCGCAGCGCGAACCACTTCGGAAGGCGTCACGCCGTCGTCCAGAATCGATTTACCGCCGGCGTTGTAATAGTTGGCGACGGTCAGGAATAACGCCGACCCGTCATCGAGCGTAATCAGTTTCTGCTCCGAGGCCAGACCGAAGGTGCGCTCGCCCACCACGTCGCCGCGATGATTCGCGACGATGGCCGAGGCCAGGACTTCCGCCGCTCCGGAGGTTGTGCCATCAATCAAAACGGAAACGGGATTACGCCAGATGACTTTGCCAGGTTCGGCGGCAAAAGTTTGCGCGGAAACGGTCTGTCCGCGAAGCGTGGCCACCGCGCCTGACGATATAAAGAGCCGCGCGACGCTGACTGCTTCGGAAACCGGTCCGCGGCCGCATTCGCGCAAGTCCAAAATCACCTTGTGAATGCCTTGTTTGTCGGCATCGGCCAGGCGCGCACGAATTTCGTCTGCGCGTCCGGCGTCAAGGGAGGGTATACGCAGGGCCAGAATGTCCGGGTCGGTCTTCTGCGCGGAAATCTTGGGAATGCTCAGCTTCTGGCGGACGACGTCGACCTCTTCGGGCTGCGCTCTTCCGCGCCGAATCACGCCGACTTTCACTCCGCTATCGGCCGGACCATTCAGCAGGTTCAGCGCTTGGCCCACCGACATGTCGCGCGTGGTGAAACCGGCCACCGACTCAAAAATATCGCCGCTGTGTATGCCGGCCTTTTCCGCGGGGCTCTCCGGCAACACCGAAATCACGATCACGTATCCGAAGCGCTTGCTCAAGTTGAGGCCCGTCTCTCCCGTTCCGGAGCTCTGCGCCTTCTGCTTGTATTCGGTGTATTCGCGGGGAGTCAAGTAGCTCGATTGCGCGTCGAGCGACTCTAGCAATCCGTGCAGCGATCCAGCAGTGACCAACCGCATGTTCGGCTCATCGACGTAGTCGGACTGAATCTTCTGTAACACTTCGCCGTACACGGTCAGCGACTTGTACGCTTTGTCGTCGGGGGTGCGGCCAAGGACGTGGCCAATTCCCGCGTAGCAGAAGATCGCCACGGATGCTATGAGAATGCCGATACGCGCTGCTCGATTCATCGCTCACCTTGCCTAAAAACGGTAATGGCCAGTATAACACTGCAAGGAGTGGGACGCTGCAGAATGCCAAAAGGAAGCTCGGCGGAATGTACACTATAAACGACAGCCATTTCCCATATTGGCCCACAAAGACACAGTGTGACGGGCCGAATGTTGCTAAATTGCCACACCGGAACCTCCAATCGAACGGCCAGCGTCTTTAAGTTATTGATACTAAGGAACAAACTCGAGAGGAACCACACTGCAATGTGCTAGAATTCTGCTTGTAAATGCTACAAACCACCATCGCAAATCCGGTTGCCGCCGAAGGAGTGGGCCTGCACACCGGTGTTTATGGGCACATCCGCCTGGTGCCCGCTCCCGCGGACAGCGGCATCGTGTTTCGTCGCATAGACCTGGACAACTTCGCTATCGAAGCGCAAGGCCACAATGTCGCGCGTGTGAGCTACGCCACCAGCTTGATGAAACACGGCGTGCTGCTTTCCACCACCGAACATCTGCTCGCTGCGATCTACTCCTGTGGGATCGACAACATTTATATCGACATCGATTCCATCGAGGTACCTATCCTGGATGGCTCGGCCGAGCCCTTCATGCAAATGCTGGAAAAAGCCGGCACGCGAAAGCTCCGGCGCAAACGCCGCTACCTGAGAGTGCTAAAGCCTCTGGAAGTCGTCGAGGGCGACCGGCGCATTGGCATTTATCCGGCCGATGAATTCCGTGTTCGCTGCTACGTAGACTTCCCGCATCCCCTGGTTGGGCAGCAGGAAGTGGAGATGCTGGTCAGCCAGGAAACCTTCCGCCACCTGCTGGCCCGCGCACGCACGTTTTGTTTTGAGCGGGACATTCAGCCGCTGCGCTCCATGGGACTCATTCGTGGCGGTTCCTTGGACAATGCCATCGTTCTCACCGCCGACGGAGTCATGAATGGCCCCTTGCGCTTCCCTGATGAGTTCGGCCGCCACAAGGCGCTCGATCTGATCGGCGACCTCGCCCTGGCTGGCCTGCCATTGCTCGGCCACGTCGAAGCCCACAAGGCCGGTCACGCCTTGCACACTCAACTGGTCAGCCGACTACTCGCTGATCCCTCGCTTTGGACGGTAACCACTCACGAAGCTCTGCCCCAGTCGTCCGATGCCCCACTCTCCCTCTTTGCCCCGGTTTCCGCTGCTGATTAAGCATTTTTCCCGAAAAACGAGTAATCGCCGCATTGCGAAATTGATTGTGCTCCCGCAAAATGATTGGCCTATGGCCGCCAACGATCTTGCCGTTCTCATTCTCGCTGCGGGAAAGGGCACGCGGCTCAAGTCCAGCGTAGCAAAAGTTCTGCATCGGGCCGGAGGGCGCAGCCTGGTGGAGCACGTGATTAGCGCGTGCGTTCCGTTGAAATCGCGCAAAATCGTGGCGGTGGTAGGCCATCAGGCCGAGCAAGTCTCCGCCGTCGTCGAACCGCGAGGGGCGGAAAGCGTGCTGCAGCAACCGCAGCGCGGCACCGGACACGCCATGCAGGTCGCGCGCCGCACATTGGGCACGGCGAAAATCGCTCTGGTCTTGCCAGGCGATGCGCCGTTGATCCGCACGGAGACCTTGCGTGCCATGATCGCCGCGCACCGCGCCGCCAACGCCGCCGCCACCATCCTGACCGCCGTAGTAAGTGATCCGAGCGGCTACGGACGAATCCTGCGCAAAACCGAAACGACCGTGCAAGCCATCGTGGAGGAGTCGCAGCTCTCGGATGAGCAGCGCGACATCAACGAAATCAATTCCAGCATCTACTGTTTCACGCTGGAAAAGCTCTGGCCGGCGTTGGCGCAGGTGAAGCCCAACAACAAGCATCGCGAGCTCTATCTGACTGATGCAGTCGGCGCGCTGGCCTCCAAAAACGAAATAGTCCTTGCCCACGTGGCCGCCGATCCTCGCGAAGCTTTGGGCTGCAACACGCGGGCCGACCTTGCCGAGGTCGATCGGATTTTCCGCGAACGCAAGCGCACCGCCTTGATGAACGAGGGCGTCAGCATCCAGTTGCCGGAAACCGTCTTGATCGATCCGGACGTCATCATCGGCGAGGACACTTTGATCGAGCCGTGTGTGCAACTGCTCGGCAAAACCAAGATCGGCCAGCGTTGCACTGTTCGCACCGGTAGCGTGCTGAGCGACATGATTCTAGGCGATGACGTCATGGTCGAACCGCACTGCGTGGCCGGGCAAAGCCGCCTGGATGACAAAACAACCATCGGTCCATTCGCCCGCTTGCGCCTCGGTACACATCTTAAGGACGGCGCGCGTGCTGGGAATTTTGTGGAGATAAAGAAGACCGTCGTTGGGGATGGCGCGAAGGTCCCGCACTTGACGTATCTCGGCGACGCCGCGGTAGGAGCTAAAACGAACATCGGAGCCGGCACGATAACCTGCAATTATGATGGCTTTCGCAAGCATCCGACCAACATTGGTCGCGGCGTTTTTATCGGCAGCGATACAACATTGGTGGCTCCGCTACGCGTCGGCGATGGCGCCTATGTCGCCGCCGGCTCAACCATCACGGAAAATGTTCCTCCCGACAGCTTGGGCATCGCTCGCGGCCGCCAAGTGAACAAGCCGCGCTGGGCCTCGCGAAAACGCCGCGAACTCTCCGCGGCTGAGCATGCGAATACCCGTCCTCGCGCCCGGAAAAAATCGAAAGCTCGAAAGAGAAAATCCCGGAGGCGCTAAACGCGCCGAACTTTAGATTGATCCAAGGCTGTTATCGGGCCCGCCGCTACAAGCCCAGGGAGCCGGCGAACTTTAGGCGGGCCTTGCCGGAATCGCCTCGTTCGATGCGCCCGATTCGGTAGAATTTTTCGCGCCGGCGCTTCAGGTCGGCTTCCACCGGCCTTACGTTTCCCGGGGGCACCACGGCAATCATGCCGACGCCCATGTTGAAGGATCGCAGAAGCTCGTCGGATTCGATTTTCCCCAGCTCGGCGAGGTACTTGAATATCGGCGGAACCGGCCACGCGGTCAGATCGATTTCCGCGCGCACCCCGGAAGGCAGCACGCGCGGCAAATTCCCAGGTATGCCGCCGCCGGTAATATGGGCCAGTGCAGAGACCCATCCGCGCTCAAGAATATTTCTCAGCGCCGGCGCGTAGCACAAGTGCGGCTTCAGCAGTTCGGCGCCGATCTTGTTGCCAATTTCCGCGACATAAGTGTCCGGCCTCAGCTTCGCGGTCTCAAACGCCAGCTTTCGCGCCAGCGAATACCCATTGGTGTGCAGGCCGGCGGAGGGCAGCGCAATCAGCGCGTCGCCCGGCTTGACATTTTTTCCAGTCAGCACTTTCTTGCGATCCACCGCGCCAACAATGAAGCCGGCCAGATCGTATTCACCGGGAGGGTAAAATCCGGGCATCTCCGCGGTTTCGCCGCCGATCAGCGCGCAACCCGCCTTGCGGCAAGCACGACTCATGCCCTCAACGAGCTGCTCGACCACATTGGGATCGAGCTTGCCCATGGCCAGATAATCGAGAAAAAAGAGCGGCTCCGCGCCCTGCACCAAAATGTCGTTAATGCAGTGGTTGACCAAATCTCCGCCAACGGTGGAGTGCACCCCGGTGGCCATGGCGATCTTGAGCTTGGTGCCCACGCCGTCCGCGCTGGAAACCAGCACGGGCTCTTTCCACTTTTTGCTATCCAAAGCAAACAACGCGCCGAATCCGCCGATCCCTCCAAGTACGCCCGGCGTGAACGTCCGGCTGGCATGGTGGCGGATACGCTGCTTCGCGGCATCGGCCAGCGCGATGTCCACTCCGGCATCGGCGTATTTCATGAAAGTCCCATTGGCGTTTGTTGGCGGTGCGGGCGCACAAAAGTTCCTGTCCTTCTCTTTCGGGAGAATGCTTGCGTGCCGCCGGGCGGGTTCGGCAGCACCCTGTTTGTTTTGCTGGGGACAGTCAGCCTAAAAAGTCCGGAACAATCTCTTCCAGCGCACCAGGCCCGGATGCACCAGCGCATTCGCGTATGCGAAAAAGCGTTCGCGAATCTGGCCGGGCTCCCAGGCGTCTGGAGGAACGTCGAGCGACATGTATATCATCACCGGCGTGCCGATGATGTCTTTGCGCGGCACGGGCCCCCAGAAACGGCTATCGTAGGAGTTCCCGCGGTTGTCGCCCATCACGAAATAATCGTCATCGGGGACTTTGTAGGGTCCATGGAAATCATAAGGATCGGTGCGGCCGGTGGTGTAGCTCTCCTTCAACTTTTGGCCATTTACCCACACAGCGCCGTCATGAATTTCAATCGTGTCGCCGGGCAAGCCAATGACCCGTTTCACGTAGTCCGGGGTGTCCGGCGCGAACGGCGGCTTGAAAATGATGACCTGCTGGCGGTGCGGATTGCGCCACAAGGGCACGTGCCAATTCGTGAAGGGCACCCCTGCGTCGTAGCCGATGCGGCTCATGATCAAGTGGTCGCCGATCAGCAGCGTGTTTTCCATCGAGCCGGAAGGAATCACACGAGCTTGGCCGATCGTGCCATTGATCAGCAAGAAAACCAGCGCCACCCAGAACCAAGCGATGATCTCTCGCTGCACGCGTTGCCCTACCGGCACTTTGGGCTCCGGTTGCTTGTTGCGCTTTGCGTCTGCTTTCAGCTCAACTTCTTTCAGATCAGCCTTCATGTTCCACCGCCACCGGATGCTCGTTCGAGCCTTCCCCATCGTTAATCATCGCTTCACCTTTTTTGCTGCTGGCAATACCGTTGCGCACTTCGAGTTGCACCAGGTCGGTTGGATACACCCCGGTGTAGCACGAAGTGCAATAACTGTTCTTCGTGTCGTCCACCGCTTGCTTTAAACCCGCCAGCGAAACGTAACCCAGCGAATCGGCCCCGATATACTTGCGAATTTCCTCGGGCGTATTCGAGGAGGCAATCAACTCTTCGCGAGTGGGAGTGTCCACGCCGTAGTAGCAGGGCGAAATTGTCGGCGGACAACTGATGCGCATGTGCACTTCCCGGGCGCCCGCCTCGCGCACCATCCGCACGATTTTGCGGCTGGTCGTGCCGCGCACGATGGAATCATCCACTAGCACGACACGCTGGCCTTCAATCAGGCTGCGAATGGGGTTGAGTTTCAGCTTTACGCCAAAATTACGAATCGCTTGCGAAGGCTCGATGAACGTGCGTCCGATGTAGTGATTGCGGATCAGACCCATGCGGAAGGGAATGCCGGACTCCAATGCGTAACCCACTGCGGCCGGCACGCCGGAGTCCGGAACGGGCACGACAATGTCGGCATTCGCCGGATGTTCTTTCGCCAGCGTGCGGCCCAGCGCTTCGCGGCTGGTGTTCACCGAGCGGCCAAAGATGATGCTGTCCGGGCGCGCGAAATATACATGCTCGAAAATGCATTGCTGGTGCGGCTTTTCCGGCGCGAAATGAATAGACTCGATGCCGGAGCGCGAGATGCGTACCATTTCGCCGGGCTCAATCTCGCGAACGTACTGCGCATTTAGTAAGTCGAACGCACACGTTTCCGACGCGACCAGCCATGCGTCGCCAAGTTTGCCGAGATTTAACGGTCGAAAACCCCGCGGGTCGCGCACCGCGATCATTTCGTCGGTGGTCAGCACCAGCAACGAATACGCCCCTTCAACCTGGTTCAACGCATCGCCCAACGCGCCGGAAAGATTGCGCGCCTGCGAGCGAGCCAGCAAATGCACAATCACTTCGGTGTCGCTGTTGGTTTGAAAGATGGAGCCTTTGTGCTCCAGCTTGCGCCGCCACTCCGCGGCGTTGGTGAGATTTCCGTTGTGCCCCAGGGCCACTTTGCCCTTGTTGCAATCGATCATGATGGGCTGCGCGTTCAGTAGCGCCTTGTCGCCCGCGGTGGAATAGCGCGTGTGCCCGATAGCGAGATTGCCGGGCAGGTTCGACAACACTGGCGGAGTGAAAATTTCCTCGACTTCGCCCATCGCCCGGTGAAGGTGCAACTCGCCGCCGTCGCTGGATACGATTCCGGCCGATTCCTGCCCGCGATGCTGCAGCGCGTACAGGCCGAGGTAGGTCAGCTTCGACGCCTCTTCATGCCCAAACACGCCGAACACACCACATTCGTCATGAAAACGGTCGTCGGCGTAAGCGAGCTTTTGCATCATTGCGTTTGACGGCGTGCGATCAACTAGCCTTTAGAGTACGTTCCAGCGAATGGACCCAGGTGTCGTGCAACTTGGCGACGGATGTATCGATCACCGCGCTCCCCATGCATTCGATGCGAAAAGCATCGCCGCGGATGACCTGGCCGATCTGGTGCGCCGTCACTCCATATTGTCTCGCAGTCTCGAGAACGGCGGCAAGCGAAGTTGGGACGACGGAGACAACCGCGCGGGCGCCGCTTTCGCCGAACAGCGCATATTCGGCTGAAGCTGCGGCTTCGAGGTTGACATTTGCGCCAAGCTGGGGCGCTGCATGCTGCGCCCTTACGGGTGAGGCGAAGCAGCATTCGGCCAGCGTGACCGCTATGCCGCCGTCGCTCACGTCGTGAGCGGAACGCACTGCGGCCCCGTTGGCCAGCGCCACCAAACATTCCTGCAGACTCTTTTCGGCTGTCAGGTCAATCGCAGGCGGCTCCCCGGCGACAATGCCACTGATCGTCTTGGAGTATTCGCTTGATGAAAATTCGCGTTGCGGGTCAAGTAGGGGCGCAGCATTCCCTCGGCTGCGCTCGGGATGAAGCTGCGCCCCATTTGCCGAGGTCGATCCATCAAGCAGGACGATTACGTCCCCTTCTTCGCGAAAACCAATCTTCAAAGCGCGCGAAGCATCTTCGAGTATCCCAAGCACTCCGATCACCGGCGTAGGATAAATCGACTTGCCTAGCGTCTCGTTGTAAAAACTGACGTTTCCCCCAGTAATCGGCGTACCCAACTCGTTGCAGGCAACGGTCAGCCCATCAATCGCCTCACTGAATTGCCACATCACGTCCGGCTTTTCCGGGCTGCCAAAATTCAGGCAATTGGTAGCCGCGATCGGCCGCGCCCCGCTCGCTGCGACGTTGCGAGCCGCCTCCGCCACCGCGTGCATGGCACCAACTCTCGGATTTAACTGGCACCACCGACCGTTCCCATCAGTGGCCAAGGCCAGCGCGCGCTTCACGACTCCCGTCTCCGGATCCTTAATGCGGATCACCGCGGCATCGCTAGCGCCCGGTCCGGCCAGCGTGTTCGTGCGCACCGACGTATCATACTGCTCCGTGATCCACCGCTTTGACGCGATCGCGGGCGAGGCTAACAACTTCGCAAAATTGTTCGTGAGGTTCGTGCCTTCGACGGAAAATGGAAACCAATCCGCCGGCGTTTCTTTGCGCAGCGGCGGCTGCGAAATCGGTCGCCGATATACGGGACCCTCTTCAGCCAGAGGATGGGCGGGGATTTCCGCCGCTAACTTAACGCGGTCCTTTACACGCAGCAATCCGCCGTCGGTCACTTCGCCAACTACCACCGCATCCAATCCCCACTTCTCGAATACGTCAAGAACCTCGCGCTCGCGGCCATCCTCGGCAACCAGCAGCATGCGCTCCTGCGATTCGCTGAGCATGATTTCGTACGGCGTCATGCCCGATTCGCGCTGCGGCACTTTGGCTAGGTCGATCTCAATCCCGGTCCCGCCGCGCGACGCCATCTCGGTTGTCGAGCAGGTCAGCCCCGCAGCACCCATGTCCTGAATGGCGACCACCGCGCCGGTCTGCATGGCTTCGAGGCAAGCCTCCAGGAGCAGCTTCTCCATGAACGGGTCGCCCACCTGCACATTGGGCCGCTTCTGCTGCGATTCCTCCGTGAATTCCGCGGAGGCCAGCAGAGAAGCGCCATGAATGCCATCGCGCCCGGTCTTGGCGCCAACATAAATGACGGGATTGCCCGTTCCGCGCGCCTTGGCGAAAAACAGATCCTGTTTCTTGGCAATCCCGAGCGCCAGCGCATTCACCAGGGGATTTTGCGAGTAGCAAGGCTCGAAGCCAACTTCGCCGCCAACCGTTGGCACACCGAAACAGTTTCCGTAGTTCGCCACGCCGCGAATCACGCCATCGAGAATGCGCCGGTTTTTTGCGGCTTCCTGTTCGCTAATGCCGTTGCCAGCGACAATCGGACCAAATCGCAGAGAATCCAGCACGGCCACGGGCCGCGCGCCCATGGTGAAAATGTCCCGCAAAATTCCGCCAACACCGGTGGTCGCGCCCTGAAACGGCTCCACATAACTCGGGTGATTGTGCGATTCAATCTTGAACGCCGCGACCAGCCCATCGCCGATATCCACCACGCCGGCGTTCTCTCCCGGCCCTTGCACCACCAGCTTCCCGCGCGTCGGCAATCGCTTCAGGTGCACTTTGCTCGATTTATAGGAGCAGTGCTCGCTCCACATTACCGAAAAAATCCCCAGTTCCGTGATATTCGGCTCGCGCCCCAGAATCTGCTTCACGCGCGCGTATTCGTCCGCGGTCAGGCCATGCTCCGCCGCAATCTCCGGGGTCACTCTGATTTCCGTGGGTGCCGTCGCCATACCTACGCCTAGAATCAAAAGGGCGCAGCGTGCTGCGCCCCTGCAAAAAAGTCCTGCTGTATAAGAAAAATCAAGCGGTCGCCTTTGCTGCGCCTAATAAGGCTTCCACCATGGAACGGAAAATAGCCAGCCCATCCGCGGAGTCCAGCACGGATTCCACAGCGCGCTCCGGGTGCGGCATCACTCCGGCAACGTTGCGTTCGCGATTGCAAATTCCGGCTATGTTGGCGATCGACCCGTTGGGATTCCCGGCTGCATCATCCGACCCATCGGGCGTGGTGTAGCGGAAGACAACCTGCCGATTTCTCTCCAGGTCCGCGAGCGTGTTTTCGTCACAGGTGTAATTGCCATCGCTGTGCGCAATCGGAATTTTCAGGATTTGTCCCTTAGTGGCCGCGTTTGTGAAGGGCGTATCCGTTTGCTCGACGCGAATGTAGACGTGGCGGCAGATAAATCGCAGGCCGCTATTGCGCATCATGGCCCCCGGCAGAAGCCCCGCCTCCAGCAAAATCTGGAAGCCGTTGCACACGCCCAGCACCATCCCGCCGCTCCCGGCAAACTTGCTGACCGACTTCATTACTGGAGAAAATCGCGCGATGGCGCCAGTGCGCAGGTAATCCCCGTACGCAAAGCCACCGGGCAGAATAATGGCGTCGCAATTGGCCAGATCCTGCGACTGGTGCCAGATAAACTCCACAGGTTTTTTCAGGATGTGGCCGATGGCGTAAAACGCGTCGTGATCGCAGTTGGACCCCGGAAAGACAACAACTCCAAATTTCATGCGCGGATCGCTCCCTGGACCATCTCGGGAACCTTATTTTACCACATCGCGCGGCATTCCAGCCTGCGAGGGGGCGGCAGAGCGGATCGATACAGGCCAGTCAAGCTCGAAGAAGGGGGAATTTTGCGGAAGCTGTAGGGAATTTAATGAGGGAAATATGTCTCGCCGCGTAAGAGCGCACGAATGGCGTCGGGCAGACACCACATTTCGGACTTGGGGCAGGCGCCTTTGATTCCGACTCTTCTCGCTTCCACTGCCAACTGACCCGGCAAATGTACCGACAACATCAAGATCGCGGCGTTGGGATGCTCTTTAAGGATGGCGCGGGCAGCGTCCAGCCCATTCATTTCCGGCATCTCAAAATCCATTACAGTAACGTCGGGAAGCAGATCGCGATATTTGGAGACCGCATCCTTGCCATTAACCGCTTCGCCGGAAACCTGCCAGGAATCCTGCTGCTCAAGAAGCCGAAGGGCCTGCTGGCGCATCAGTTGGTTGTCGTCGACCACGAAAATGTTAGTCACAACCGGGTCGGCCCCCGTTTCGACGCAGGTAATGCGAAAACTTACGCCATTCTACCGCCATTACAATACAGGATTGACTTGAGATTTTCAGCACCTCATTGCAAGGAAGTCCTGCCTGCATATCCGGTCTTTACCTAATTGCACGGTTTGGGTCTGCCGCTATGCTATTCAAGGGGCTTGAGTTTCGTTATGTTGACACCATCCTATGACATCTTTAGGCGCGACCCTGGTGGACAAATCTGGGTCGAGGCCGTTCGCGATCTGGAGACAGCGAAGGGCCGAATCATCGAGCTAGCCGCAGATACGCCCGGACAATACGTTGTATTTAGTCATCGTAGCGGTCGTATGGTGAGTAGCGGCACGGTGGTGGCCAGTCCGGCGGCCCGCGCCACATCGAAAGAGACACGAAAATCGGATCGGAATACCGCGGACTTCGAATCGGAAACGCTGTGGTAGTACTTGCTGGATAAGCCTGGAAATCGCAGGGGAGCTAATGGATACAAGCCGGCGTTATGACATCGTAAGAAGGGAAAGCGAAAAGGCGGCGTTCTGGCTGGAAGGCGCCGCGGAATTGAGTGTCGCTAAGTCCCGGGTGGAGGAACTTTTATCTTTTTGGCCGGGCGAATACCAAATTTTTGACCTGGAAACCAAAGAGGTCGTCCTTACCGCTTCCGCACTTTGCGCAGTGCCGGTTGGCATGCCGACCAGCAATCCAGCTGAATAATTGGATCTGTCCCTCTAACTGTAAATTAACGCACTCGGTCCTGGAGTCGCTAGGAACGAGGGCCGCCTAGGCCTTCTTGTGATAGCTCCCGTTGCGCCGCATGCGCTCCGGCTAGTTCGTTAGTGCGTCTGTGATGAACTAACAGGTGCAGGAAAAACATTAGGATCAGAATTCCCCCAAACGTCACCACAATGGTTGCGCCGGTGGGCGTGTCAAGTTGCACGCTAAGATAGCACCCCAGCGCTGATACAAGAGTGCCCATCGTCCACCCAATGGCGAGCCGCGGACCGATGCGGTCGGCAAAAAGCATGGCCCCCACGCTGGGAACAATGAGGTAGCAAAAGACCAGCAGGACACCGGCAATGGCCACCGAGGACGTCACTACAAAGCCGAACGATGCGTAAAACAGGAAATCCCAGAAGCGTACGCTAATGCCCAGGCCCTCCGCTTTCTCGTGGTTCATGGAAATAAGCAGGAATTTCTTGCGAAACACATAATGGAAAATGCCGACCAGCGCGTACAGAACCGCCGTCTTGCGCACTTCCGGCCACGAAACGGCCAGAATGTTGCCGACCAGCATGTCCTTAAGGTGCTCGGTTTCACCGGTGGCTTTGCTCATCAACAGGATGGCCAAGGCGGAGGCAACCGAGTAGGCGATCCCGATAAAAGCCTCCTGCGGGATGTGGCCGCGCCGTGTTCGAGCAAAGGCAAAGATTCCCGCGCCCAGGAATGTAAAGCCCAGGCTGATCCAATAGGAACTTCGTCCGTGCGGGTCCATGCCGGCCACAATGGCCACCGTGGCTCCCAACGCGGCTATTTGAGCGAGCGCTAAGTCCACAAAGATGACGCCGCGCTCCACGACGTGCACGCCGAGATAGGCGTGAATACCGGTCAAAATAAGGCTGGCCACGAAAGGCGCCAGCAGAAAGAGAAAAATCTCCATCGGCAGGGTCTCCTGAGCTAGTGAGTGGCGTCAAACGCCTGTTTCAGCTTGCTGATGTCGTAGTCAAACAACTTGAAGTAATCGGTGATTTCCTTTTCGCCTCCTACCGACGGCGGCAGCACAAGCACTTGCGCACCCGTTTCGCGGGCCACTGCATTGGGCGTCTTCAAATCGAAATACGGCTCCACGACGATTACCTTGACGCTTTCGCGCTTCATCAGTTGTATCAACTCGACGGTGTGTTGCGGGCTCGGCGGGATACCCGGACGGGGCTCGACGTAACCCACCACATTCAAGTGGAAATGTTCCGCAAAGTTCGGCCACGATCGGTGATAGGTGACAATCTTGCGTCCCGCGTAGGGCTTCATCTCTTCGAGCCAACGCTGATCGGCTTGCTTGAGGCGCTGCTCGAAATCAGAGTAACGCTGCGCGAAATAGGCCGCATCTCCGGGACGCATCTCGCTGAGCTTGTCGGCGATGCCCTTGGCGATGCGCAATCCGTTTTCCGGGTCCAGCCAATAGTGCGGGTTCCCCAGTGGATGGACGTCACCTTCCGCGCGGGTGACTTGGCCGGTGGGAATTTCCAGGATTCTTGCGAAACGCGAGGCGTCGAGATATCCGGGCGCGGCCACCTGTATCTTCGGATTAGTGGACTGGTTGATGAGCGGGGGAAGCCAGCCGATTTCCAACTCGAGTCCCACGACGATCAGCAGGTCGGCGCGCTTCAATTTCAGAAGAAAGCTGGGCTTCGCGTCGACGAAGTGGGGGTCCTGATAGCCGCGGGCGACGGACTCCACGTCAACTTTGTCGCCACCGACTTCCTGAGCCAGCGAAGCGAGGTCGGTGGTGGCGGTCATGACCTGGATTTTCCCGGCCGCTTCCGCGGACGCAGCCGCGAGCAGCGTTATCGAGAATGCCAGCGCCGTGAAAATTGCCGCCAAGCGCGTGACGAGGCTACATCTATGCATTTGCGTTTCTCCCTAGGCACGAAAAATTAAAACGGGTGCGCGCCGTGCGCCCCCATTACGAACAGAAACTGAAACAGAAACTCGTTGGCGTTGGAAAAATCTCCGGGGTTGGCCAACGCCAGGTGTCCGAAGCGGTATTGGCCACGGACCTGGCTGAATTCACTGGGCCAATAGGTAAGTATGCCGGAAAAGCCGGTGTCCGTCAGATTGGCGTTGGCAGCATGGCCGCTGCGATCGAAGCGCCCACCAACCGTCCAGCGGCGATTGACGCGATATTCGGCGGAGCTGTACATCCCGAACGCATGCTGCGTCTGAAAGATATTGACGGGAGACAGTTGGTCGCGAGCGCTCCAGAAGAGCTCGGTGCGCAGCAGGAGATTTTTGTAAATGGCGCGGCGCAAGGGCTTCCAGCGCAGCGTGGCGTCCGCGCCGTAGAGATTGGTGAAGAAATTGGAAGGATTTAGCGCGGTGCCCAGGCCTGCGCTATTTCCTCGCGCATAAGAGAGGCCGAGGTCGAGGTTGGTCGATTCGCTGAGATCGCGGTAGCCGCGCAAATGGCCAACGACGTTGAGGTCTTGGCGGCGATAGGCACTGAAAACGTCATCGGAATCGCCGCGGTATACCTGGGCAGTTCCTTCCAGAAACCAGCCCTTGGGTGCGGCGATGAAACGAGACAGCGAAATTCCCGCGTCGTCGATTCCGTCTTCGCCGCCCACTAGATTGTTGGTCGCCAAGGGCCGGTCAATCCAAGGCAGCGCGTGATTGTGAATGGTGTTGACCTTTCCGAAAGCAGCGCGCATCTTGCCGACCTTCAATAGGAGGCCGGCAGGGAGCGAAGTGAAGGTCACGTAGCCTTCTTCCACGTTGACGCCGGTTTCGCCAAAAGAAATGAACGCATCGGCGCGCGCATAAGGATCGATGATGGCTTGCATGCCGACTTCGGACTCGTGGAGTTCGAGAGAGCGGGAAGGTGAGACAGCGTTGTGCCCGGCCGTGCCGATGAAGTCACCGATCAGGCTGATGTCTGGATTGAGCAGCTTGGCGTTGCTGGTCGCCCCACCGTAGGTTTGCGGTTGCGCGCCGCCCGCCGCTTGCGTTTGCGGGACCTGGGGGATCGCTTCCGGCGCGCCAATCGCGGAACCACTGCTGACCGTTCCCGGCTCAATATGGGATGAAGCTAGCAACACGCGCCCCTCCGGCGCAGCATCGGTGGACTTGGCGTCGCGCAGCGCCTTCAGCTCTCCGCGCAGCAAAGCCACTTCCTCGGCCAGCGTCCTTATTTGTTGTTCGAGCACGTCGATGCGTGTGTCTGCGGGAATGCCACCCGAAGCCTGGGCCTCGGCAGCACGCAGTACTGCTGGTTGTTGCCCAAATGCAGCCGGAACCGCGCAGATGCAGAAGAGGATAAGAGAGAACACAAGCGCAAGTCTGTACATGGCAATCCCCCGAAATAAATTGGAAATGCGCAAAACCGTGTAAAACAAACGCAACACCCTTGATGCATGTGATTAGTAGGACGGAGCTTAGGGAGGAAACGGTTACTTGGTCAAGCGTTAGTCGCGGCTGTGCGAATTAGAGCAACCAAGCGGCGCATTCGTCCGTCTAAGCTGCTACACTAACGTGTGCAAACGTAACCAGATGGAATCCGCCAGACTCAATTCCGGCAAGCGCGCACTAGCCATACTCGGCTGCGTAGTGCTTCTGTATTTCGCGGCCGGCGGTGCTTTCGTCCACCAGCACACCGGCGGTCCGGAGACTCCCTGCCACGTTTGCCAGTCGCTGCACATACCGGCGTTGGCCGCCGCCTCGCTCGATTTGATTCCCGAAGCGCGGCAAATCACTTGGCACGCTGCGCTGCCGGTTGATGTTTCTCCCCTGGATTCGTTTGCGACGCACCGCGCCTCCCGCGCTCCTCCTTCCGCTTAACCATTTCTGAGCTTCCGTCCCACGGGTCGCGGTCTCCTTTTCGGGGGCCACGACCGCCGCCTATTGTCTTGGCGGACCATTCCACTCGCAGCCTTTCCCGTATCGGGTCGGAGGAAAAATGTTAGTTAGATTTCGCAGCTATGCGTTTCTGTTATCGAGTTTGAGCTTGTTACTTTTTGCGCTGCCTGTCCGCGCGCAGTTGGGCAATTCTGGATCGATCGACGGCGTGGTAAAAGACCCGTCCGGGGCCTCGGTGCCAAACGCCAAGGTAGAGATCTCCAATCCGGTGACCGGCTTGCACCGGGAAACGACTACAGACAGCGATGGTAGCTTTCATCTCAGTAATATTCCGTTCAATCCCTATCACTTAGCGGTGAACGCCACGGGCTTCAATTTCTATTCACAAGACGTGGACGTTCGGTCGACCGTGCCAACAAATGTGCCAATTAGCCTGAAGGTTGGCACGGAAGTACAAAGCGTGACGGTAGAGGCTAATGGTGGGGACCTTGTCGAGAATGAGCCGACGTTTCATACCGATGTGGACCAGGCGGTCACCGACAAGCTGCCCCTTGGGAGCGTCAGTTCAGCGGTGAGTTCTTTGGTCACCCTCACCGTTCCAGGGATCGCGGCGGATTCCAATGGTCTATTCCACGGGTTGGGGGACCACGCGCAGAATTCATTTTCCGTCGATAATCAGCCGATCTCCGATCAACAGAGCAAGGTCTTTTCCAACCAGATCCCCACGGATTCCATTCAATCGCTGGAAGTGATCACCGGCGCGCCGCCCGCGGAATTCGGCGACAAGACCAGCATCGTCATCAAGGTGACGACGCGGTCTGGCCTCGGCGTGACCACGCCCACCGGCAGGGTGTACACATCCTACGGAAGTTTCGGCACGGGAATAATCGGGGTCAATCTCGCTTATGGTACCCAGAAATGGGGGAACTTTTTCGCCGCTAATGGCCTACAGAGCGGGCGCTTCCTGGACGGCCCGGAAATCGCCGTGTTGCACGATAAGGGAAATCAAGAAAACATTTTCGACCGCGTCGACTATCAGCTCACCGGTAAAGATACGATCCACGCCAACATTTTCTTTACGCGTTCCTGGTTTCAAAACCCCAATACCTGGGATCAGCAACTGCACACCTGCAGCGCGGGATTTACGTGCAACACGGGGGGCGTGGCCGTCAATCCGGTGAACGGCGCTCCCTTGGGCCCGACGGATCAGCGCTCGCAGATCAAGACGTATGACTTCGCGCCAACCTGGACGCGCCTGGTCAGCAATACCACGGTGTTCACCTTGGGCGGCTTCATCCGCCATGACCAATTTAACTTCTATCCGAGCGCAGATCCCTTTGCCGATTTCTCTCCGGCGCTGCAGGCACAGACCATCGGACAAAGCCGGTCACTGACCAATGCCGGTGTGCGGACGGACGTTTCTTATGTAAAGGGAAGGCACAACGTAAAGGCGGGAATCACCTATCAGCACTGGTTCCTGACCGAGGATGACTCTCTCGCTACGGTCGACCCGGGCTTCTCAGCGTTGTTTAACCAGTTGGACGCGAACGGCAACCCGATTCCCAATCCAGCCGGGGGTAACTTCAATTGCGCGAATCCGACGCAACCAGGCGAGGTCGGCCCGTGCCAGACGCTGGCTTCTGTGGACCTAACACAGGGCGGGACGCCATTTTTGTTTCATGGCCATACGGACGTGAAAGAGACCTCGCTCTACCTTCAGGACACGATCACCGTGAACAATTGGTCGTTCAACTTGGGGATTCGCGGAGATTTATACAACGGATTCGTAAGCGACAAGGAACCAGAGCCGCGGGTCGGAGTGTCCTACAACATCAAGCCAACCAGCACGGTACTGCGCTTGTCCTACGCGCGAACGATGGAAACACCCTTCAACGAAAACATCGTGATTGCCAATACCGGCTGCAGCATTCCCGTGATCGCCGTTCTGGTGCCGCCACCAAACACCCCTTGCGCCTCGGGGTTGATTAACCCAGGCCACCGCAATGAATTCCACGCGGGCGTGGAGCAAGCTTTCGGGAAGTATCTGGTGGTGGACGCCGAGTACATCTGGAAGTACACGCATAATGGTTTCGACTTTGGCGTCGTAGCAGCCTCGCCGCTCGCATTTCCGCTAGCCTGGCACAACTCCAAGATTCCCGGGTATGCGGTGCGCGTGAGCGTGCCGAACTTCCACGGTTTCACAGCACTTGTGGTCATGTCCGGGGTCGCGGCACGGTACTTCCCGCCGCAAATCGGGGGCGTGCCCTTTTTGCCTGCGCCCGGCGTGTTCCGCATCGATCATGACGAGAAATTCAATCAAACAACCCACGCTCAATATCAACCCTGGAAGAACGGCCCGTGGGTCGGCTTCAACTGGAGATACGACAACGGACTGGTGGCCGGCGCAGTGCCGTGCTTCGCGCCGACCGCGACGTGCGGCTTTTCAACGACAGTGGTCAACGGAGTAGACACGGTTTCGCTGATCAACAACCTCACGGGACTTCCGCTGACAGCGGACCAGGAGTTTCAAGCAGGACTCACTTGCAATGGACAACTTGCAGCTCCAAGCCCGACGGGACCGGCGCTGGCCACCTGTCCTGCGGCTACGTTCGGCTCGACGCTCATCAGGATTCCCGCGCCCGGTAAGGAAAATGACGACCACAATCCGCAGCGAATTGCGCCGCGGAACTTGTTTGATGCCAGTGTGGGGGAGGACAACCTGTTCCATGGGGACCGGTACAAATGGAGCTTGCGCTTCACGGTCATCAACCTGACGAACAAGACGGCACTGTACAACTTCTTCTCCACCTTCAGCGGCACGCACTACGTAACGCCGCGCACAGAATCCGTAGAGCTCGGCTTCCACTTTTAGGAAGTCAACAGTCCACAGTCGACAGTCTAAAGTCGAAACCTGAAGGCCGCGTACCGGTATCCTGGATTTGTCTGGGATACCGCCCTCAGCTTCTAGGACTTTGGCGGCCAGGCGATCTGGCCTCCGCGGTGGTAGGCCAGATTGGCGATGTGGCCGGCGCGGGCTGCGGAGATTCCGGTTTCGACCGGGGCGTTTGGCTCTTTGCGAGATTTGATGCAGTCGAAGAAATTTTGCATGTGAGCGATGGTGCCGTCCTGGAAACTGTCGGCGCGCAGGACGGGGTTGCTTTTGGCCGGGGCGTTTTCGCGATGGACGGTGAATCCGCCGCGGTTAATTTTCAGGGTGGCTTCCGTGCCGCGGAATTCGAGGCCGCCATCATCGATCGAGGAGGCCATCATCCCCTCGTAGACGACATCGAAGCCGGGATAGCGCAGCGCGGCTTGAAGAGTGTCCGGGCAGTCCCATTGCGGGAAGACTTGTTTGTCGGCGAGGATTTGCGCGTAGGTGGGCTGGTCGGATTTCATGGCCCAATGCACGACGTCAATCCAGTGGGTGAAAAGGTCGGTCATGGCGCCGCCACCTGAGTTCCAGAACCAGCGCCAGAGATAGAATCTCTCTTCGCTGAACCGCGGATCGGGAGCGCCGCCGAGCCATTGCTTCCAATCGAGAGCCTGAGTGTCTACCGGCTTGAACGGCTGCGATGTATACGCGAGATAGTTCTGCCACCAATAGGTGCGGACCTGTGGAACGCGGCCAAGGCTGCCGCCCTGAATGAGATCGACGGCATCGCGAAAGTGGCTCCAGCTGCGTTGTTGCATGCCGCATTGCAGGATTTGCTTGCCAGAGCGTACCGCGCGGGTGAGGGCGGCGGCTTCCTCCATAGTGTGCGTGACGGGCTTTTCGAGGTAGACGTCTTTGCCGGCGGCCAGGGCGTCGACGGCCATGCGGACATGCCAGTGGTCGGGCGAGGCGATAAAGACGGCGTCGAGCTGCTGGTCGAGGACCTCGTGATAATTGACGTGAGTGGTGGCCGCGGTGCCGCTCGGGCGCAGTTTTACGGCGTCGCGACGCGGGCCATACACGTCGCTCACGGCCACGATCTGGTAATTGAAATTCGCGACCTTGTCGGCGGCGTTGAGCAAGTCGTTCATGCGGCCGCCGGCACCGAGAACGCCGACACGGAGGGTGTCATTGGCGCCGAGGACTCGGGTGGAGGCAAGAGCGGTCAGGCCGCCAGCGATGAGAAAACTGCGACGATTCAGTTGGTGTGGCATGGCGAGCATCTTAGCGGTTCGCGAGAGACGAGAAAAGCGGGGGAGGCGCGTAACGCGGCCAGCAATCTGCAACGCGAAGAGAGAATAGTGACCCATGCGTCCGTCGGAATTGACAAGAATGTGACACGCGCTTGAAATAAATCCGACAAATTCTAGATAAACTTGCTCGCAATGCCACTCCGTCCCACCCGGCAGTCGATCCCACCGGTATAACGCAACAGAAGGACTAAGTTATTGAGGAGAGTCTTCATGAAGAACAAATGGCCATTGGGCGGTTTGTGCATGGGAGCCCTGCTGCTCGCAGCAGGCGGCTTGCTCATTGCCGGGGCCGGCCATGCGCAAGGCACATTTAATCATCCCGGAAACATTCTTATCACTGACCAATTCAATAACCGCGTCATCGAAATCGATTTTGCGGGCAACATTGTCTGGCAGTTCGGAAACGGTCCAGGCAACACCACACCAAGTGCGATTATAGGTACCAATGATGCCGAACGCGTGGGGGACCTCACACTGATGGCGGGCACCGGAATTCCCGCGGGATTACCCGCGTCCGTCACGACGCATTGCAAAAAGGGCTGTGCGGACAACCGCGTTTTACTCGTCAACCAGCGTGGGAACATCGTCTGGCAATATGGGCAATTCAACGTTACCGGATCCGGACCCAACCAGCTCAATACGCCGGTACAAACTACCTATTTGCCTGAGCCGAACGGGGACGACCACATACTGATCTCGGATCAGGGTAACGGGCGCATCATCGAGGTGCGCCGGTCGGATAAAGCGATCGTATGGGAGTACGACGGATTGAATAATCCAAACTCCGCCGAGCTCTTGACGAACGGCAACATCCTCATCTCCGACGAGAACAACAACCAAGCCCTTGAGGTCACCCACACGACACCAAGCAACGTCGTGCACACGTACACGACTGCTGGCGGCATGGCTTTCAGCGGCGTGGCCTTTGCCAGCCGCCTCCCCAATAGCCACACGCTCATCACAGACTCCAATAACAGCCGCATCGTCGAAACCGATGAAAAAGGCACCGACTTCTGGCACTTCTTTACCAATGTCCGCGCGGGCAGCAATCCGTCTCCGCTGCCTACACGCGCGGTGCGCCTGACAGGCGGCGACACGTTAATCAGTGACCAGTTCAACAATCAGGTGATTCGAGTCGATGCATCTGGGAATATTGTCGCCAGCTACGGCACCATCAACGACCCCGGCTTTAGTCCCAGTTCCGCCCTTACCAAGATGAATGGGCCGTACAGCGCCTATGTGATTGGCGACTACACGGGTATGACGCCGCCATTCTGATCACCGGTATTTGAATGGCGGTCGATTTAATGAAGCTCAGCTAGATTTTCCGGAATAGACAGACGCCGGACGAGGGCTGGTTCCCGCCGGCCCTTTTCTTTCAGGCAAGTGGCCGAGCAAGCGGAGGAAGAAGGGCGGACGTTTGATAGAGTTGGTCCCTCGACTCAACTTGCGTGTTTGGAGGGCCCATGATTTCTGGCGCTCACGTGGTTCTTTACAGCAAAAACGCCGAAGCGGACCGCGCGTTCTTCCGCGACGTCTTGGGATTCAAATCTGTGGATGCGGGTCATGCTTGGCTGATTTTCGCCTTGCCGCCGGCGGAAGCCGCGTTCCACCCGTCCGATAAGAATGGTCCCCATGAGCTCTATTTCCTGTGCGACAACGTGAAGACCGAAATAGCGTCGTTGGCGAAGCAGGGCGTGAAGTGCTCTGAAGTTCACGAAGAACGATGGGGTTCCATTACGAAGATGCGGCTACCCGGCGGAGGCGAGGTCGGCCTTTATCAGCCGAAGCATCCGACGGCGTTAAGCCTCGGCGCGGGGTGACGTGCCCGTGGTCTTCAGTGGTAGCGGTTGATCGGACGACGCTACACCGCTAACCATTCAGTACGTTATGGAGTAAGATGCCACGCATTGAAAACTCTGATTGCAGTGGCGCTGTCACCACTACTTCTTCTACTCGTACTCGCTTGGCCCAGCTGCGCGCAGAAGTCCGCCGCGCAGGGCTCTGCAAATAACTTCGATGCTGCCCTTGGCCAGCTAGCTTTCCAGATTGCCGGGCCGCTCGAGAAGAAAAAGATCAAACGAGTGATCGTCGCGGACCTGCTGGATCCAAATGGACAACCGCATCCGGTGGGAAGATTTTTGGCGGATAAGCTGTCGACCATCTTGCTCCGAGATTATCCAGCCTTGGAGACAATAAACTTCTCCCATTCACAATCGATTTTGGACAATTCGGTTTCCACTGACAACGGACATGCTTTCCAAGATATTCGGAAATGGGCCGAGAAAATGGGGGCGAGCATTGTGATCACGGGCAGCTTTGCTAAAGCGTCTGAGGGAATCGGCATTTCGCTAACGGCAGTGAACACGAACCCCGGTGAGACGTATGCGCAAGCTCGTGGGATGGTGCCCATTTCAGAGGAGATTAATACCATTTCTGTCGGACCGATCCCTGCGCCCGCCGCTGGAATACTAAGGGCGGGCTTTGGGGGGGTGAGCATTCCCGTCTGTACTTACTGTCCGATACCACAATATACGGAGCAAGCGAAGGCGGCAAAATACGAAGGAACAGTCGTCCTCCAGGTTGTGATTACAACGAAGGGTCGAGCGGCAAATATTTCCGTCATAAAACCGGTCGGCATGGGCATGGACGAGGCTGCGATAAGGGCGGTCAAGAGCTGGAAATTTCGGCCAGCAGTCGGGCCCGATGGTCGCCCAGTTGCCACGTTGGTTCCGATCGAACTTACGTTTCGACGATATTGATAGAGGGGAATCCTTTCAAGCCACTAGTTCATCCTGACATCGCTCATCTTGTGATCCCGTCGTTCAGCGCGTGGTTAGAGAAGGCGGTGGGGAAGCAAGTAGGTGAAGCCGACGAAGGCTTCCCAGCGGGTGGAGGTGTCGGTGAGGCCATGGTTGAAGCCGAGGTCGAAGACGAGAGTTTTGCGGGCGGCGTAGCTTACCGCCCAAAGATTGCCTAGGGCATTGCCGCGCAGGAAGGATTGCGTGAAATGCCAGATTTCACCGGAGAGAGTGAATTTGTGGGTTAGCGGATGAGAAATTGTGAGGCTTTGACCGAATTGCGCTCTCCGCACCGAGCCCTGGACTAGTTCGTTGAACATGGCGTTGGCGTCGTAGTGAAATCCCTTCACATCGGCGCTGGCCAGTATTAGCGCGGAATTTGCGGGGCTGCCGAAGTCGAATTCTGGGGCGCCGCCGTCGTATACGCGATGGAAGTAACTGACGGCGACGGTTGGTTTGGCGTCCTCGCCGGGATTGACCACGGCCTGCGCTCCTAAAAATACTTCGGCGACGCCGTTTGCGGTTTGTCCAGCCGCACGGTAGTGGACTACCGGCTCGCTGGAGGCCAGGAACTCGAGTCTCGGATGGACGGAAAATTTCAGGACTTCGTTGGGCGCGAAGCGAGAGGAAAATTCGGGAGAATGATTGGCGGCGCTTAGGCCGGTTTCAAATTGCAGGTAGCCTGTGGGGGTAAGCGTCGCTGGAGTGGAAACGGTCGGACGGCCGGGGTTTGCTTCCGGCTCGTCACCTACAGGCGTCTGTGCGCTGGCCCTTAATGCGAGGAGGGCGAGCACGGAAAATATGACAAGGAATCGTTTCACTTGCTTTTCGACGCGGTGGCCAGATACGTCTTGGCTTCGGCTAGTTCGGCACGGTCGGCTGTCGGGGCGGAAATTTCCATTAGCTTGGTGAAATAGGCGTTGGCGCTGGCAGAGTTGCCGGCCTTTTGCGCGGCTTGGGCGGCGCCGTAGAGGGAGTCGAAACGATTTGGCGAATTCTTGAGGGCGGCCTGGTATTCCGCAAGCGCCTCAGCCGGGCGGTTGAGTTCGAGGAGCAGGTCGGCGAGCATTTCGCGGGCGGGCACGGCCAGGGAGTCTATGCCGCCTTTGTCTTGTCGGTCGGCTGCGGAGCGCAACGTCTTCATGGCTTCGTCGGCTTTTCCTTCGGCGAAGGCGATCCAGGCTTCCGCTTCGAGTTGGCCGACGCTTTTATCGGGAGCTTTGTCGGTGTGGTGGCTTGATTTGCTGGCTTCTTCGGCGCTGATCTCAATATATTTCTGAAGATCCTGGCGCGCGGCGGCCGGGTTGCCGGAACGGGCGGCACCTATGGCGCGCACCCTGAAGGTAGATTCCTGAGAGTCGGGCGGCACGTGCGGGATGGGTAGCTCGGCGGCTTCTTTCCAGCGGTGCAACTCAAAGGCGTTGCGGGCGGCGAGCCAGGCTTGATGCTCGGCGATGGACCTGTGGTGCGCGCCGGGGACGTTCTCCAATTCCTTTACCATGTCCCGCGCTTTCGACTCCTGCCCGCTCTGGAGATAGGAATAATTCAGGAAATCGAGGGCGTGAAACTGGTAATGCGGCTCGCTGCGGTGCTCTGGGGTGGCGTTGGCGGCCGATGCCGCGGCGGCGATGTTGGACGAGATCGATTCCTGCCACAGACCGAGGCGGACGAAAATGTGGGAAGGCATGTGCAGGGCGTGGGAAGAATCGGGAGCGATTTTGGAGTAGGCGCGGGCGGCTGCGAGACCTTGCGGGGCGAATTCCGATGTGTCGGTGGCATGGATGAGGTAATGGGCGGGGCCGGGATTGTTCGGGGCGTTGCGGCAGAGGGGTTCGAGGATGGCGATGGCAGCTTTGCGGTTGGCTTGGGCGTCGACCTCTTGCTGCTCGGCCAGGGCTACCAGAGAGAGAGCGTAGAAGGCCGCGGCATTCACGTCGTCGGGAAACTGCTTGTGCAAAGCGGCCAGGGATGCGGAGAAGCTCTGGACACGCTGGGTTTCGCTCGATTTGGAATCGGCGAGATAAAAGGACGCGGCGGCGGCGATGTACGCGCGTTCGCGATCAGTCGATGCCTTTGTCGTTTGCGCTTGCTGAATATCCTGCGCGCCCAGCTTCAATGATTTCTCCGAGGGAAATTCCCAAAGCTGCTCGTAATGGGTGAGGGATTTGCCCCAATAGGCCATGGCGCATTGGAGATCGCGTTTGGCGGCTTCGCTGAAGCTCTGGTCGGCTTGCTGGTACTGGAAGGAGTGCAGCAGGGCGACGCCCATTTCGATGGCGGGCTGCGCGTCGGCGGCGCAACTGGTGCGGAATTGGACTTGGCCGAGTTGAGGGGCGGCAGGCTTCGGCGGCGCGGATTCCTTTTGCGCGAACAAACTCAGGCAGATGAGTAATGAGGCCAGGCTGGTGGCTGACAACGGGATACGCGACATCAGATTTGTCTCCTGTTCGATTCTACCCGCCTTGCGGGAATCGCTCATAATTTCTTGGACCATTTACGTTCGGGAAGGTGAGGTTTATTGTGTTGGTCAGGTTTTAGATTTGAAGAATCGAAAACCGGCGGGTTGCGGGCTGGGGCGATTGCGAAGCTCTTTGCAGTTGGCTCCTGGGCTCGACTGTTAAAGCGGCTGCGAGCCGCCGCACTCCATATGGGGCGGCTTGCTGTTAGAATATGGGCGGAGCGGCACTTCGACGCAGGTGCGGGTACGAAAGCCATTTGAACCAATGTCGAATCTCTGAGGAGCTGCGGATAGACAGCCTGTGTGCACGGCCTGTCCCGCCGGCTTCCCGAGGAACGGGAAGCGGACGGGGCAGGAAAGCCTAACGGTTGGCTCGTGGCGCCCACTTAATTCAGAGGTTCATGGCCTAGTCCCCACGGCCGAGCAGTCCGCTCCATTTTTGTGCTTCGGCGACGGAGCCCGCTTTAGACAGCGGGCACTACGGAAGCAAAGCAAACAAACTTGTCCTAGCAGTTCAAAAGCGGGGCCCTAAGCGGCTAAGGTCTTGTTGATTTGGCGCGGTTGCGGCACGGCTAAGGCCGTGGCCTGACGAAGCGAGAACTTCTTTTAATGCGCGTACTTTTCATAGGGGACATTGTGGGTGCGCCGGGCCGGCAGATTGTGCAGGACCGGCTGGCGGATATTGTGGAGCAGCGGCAGATCGATCTGGTGATCGCCAACGGCGAGAATGCGGCGTCGGGCTTTGGGATCACGCCGCGGCTGGCGGACGAACTGTTGGGAATGGGGATCGAGGTACTTACCGGCGGCAATCACAGTTGGGACCGCAAGGAGATTCTGGAGTATCTGCCGCACCAGCCGCGCTTGTTGCGGCCGGCAAATTTTCCGGAGGGCGCGCCGGGCAGCGGTACCTATGTAGGCGTGGCCAAGAACGGGGTAAAGTTCGCCGTTTTGAACTTGCAGGGCCGCGTGTTTATGACGCCGATCGATGACCCTTTCCGCAGAGCGGACGCGGAGCTGGCAAAGCTGCCCGCCGACGTCGGCTTTGTGCTGGTGGACCTGCACGCGGAAACGACCAGCGAGCGGGTGGCCATGGGGTGGTACCTGGATGGGCGGGTAACGGCATTGGTGGGCACGCATACGCACGTGGCTACCGCGGACGAACAGGTCTTGCCGCAAGGTACTGGCTATATCACCGACGTGGGCATGACGGGTCCGCACGGCGGCGTGATCGGGATGGATAAGGAAGGGATTATCAAGAAGTTCCTAGATGGCCTGCCCGCGCGGTTCGAGGTGGCCTCCGGCGAGGTGCAGATGAACTGCGTGGTGATCGAAACCGAGGACGCGGGCGAGCGAAATTCTGCGGGACGGCTGCGCGCTCGATCGGTCGAACGGCTGCGCTTGCGCATCGATTGAGTTTGCTTGGCGCAACCCGCGGAGACTCCCGAACGTCTGAATACTCATCATCCTAGAAAACGGCTTGGTGCAAGAAAAGGCGGCAGTTACGTGAGAATCACGGCGGCGATGTGTCTCTTTGCATGCCTGGCAAGTGCGAGCTTTGGGCAAGAAGAAGGTGAATTGACGTCCAAGGCTCGAGTTTTTAGCACGATCGGGCCGGGGTTGCGGTCGGTGCGTATCGGGGCGGACGGCAGTACGTATGTGCTGACAGCGCCTAACGACCACGTTGCGGTGTTCGGCAAAGACGGCAAGCTGCTGAGGAATATTCCGGATTATCCCGGCGAGGCGGGACCGGTGTCGGCGGAGCTGCGAGCGATCCGCTTCGGCGAAAGCATGGACGTGGATGCCGCCGGCACCGTGTACGTTGCCGACCGGGCGGCCAATGCTGTGAAAATCTGGGACGTCTCGGGAAACGCGCGAATGGTTTCCGTAAGCGCACCGGTGTCGGTTGCGGCGCTGCCGGAGGGGGAGGTGGCAGTTTCTACGCTGCGCGAGCCGCACCTGGTTATTGTGTTCGACAAGAATGGGCGGGACGTGAGGGAATTCGGCGACCCGGAGGATCTGACCGAGCGAGCCGATCTCAACCGGTTTC
>Ga0307478_10000410_pt1 | contig 45490 bp, 38 predicted proteins | sample atmos_gasesECM4C_2_FD_203713 | JGI IMG/M metagenome (GOLD analysis project Ga0307478, IMG submission 203713) | Hardwood forest soil microbial communities from Morgan-Monroe State Forest, Indiana, United States - atmos_gasesECM4C_05 | ecosystem: Environmental > Terrestrial > Soil > Temperate...
GGTCGCGGCGTCCTTCGGAGCCTTGGTTCTCGTTTTTCAAAACGGACACGGAAGCAGCTTCCTCGGAGTTCCTGAGGGAACCGGCAGCGTGTTTCCGCTGGTTCCGATCGTCGCCTTTGCTATCGTCTTCGGATTAAGTATGGACTATGAGGTATTTCTGGTTGCACGCGTTCTCGAAGCCAGAAGAAGTGGTCTAAGCGAAATGGATGCGATCCCGGAGGGTATGGCTAGAACCGCAGGTCTGATTACGAGCGCCGCCGCGATCATGATCGTGGTATTTGCCGCATTCACCTTCGGAAGTTTTCTGGTGGTCAAGATGATCGGATTTACCTTGGCGGTCGCGGTGTTGATTGACGCCACGCTCGTTCGTATTGTGATCGGTCCCGCGCTCCTTCGTCTTGCGGGCGATTGGAACTGGTGGCCTTGGGGTTTGCCAAAGCGAGCGAGGCGCGCTTGATGGCGAGTCGCGGAATACGTCAGCCCAGTTTCTTGGAATGGGATCCGGATTGAGAACATCCCGAAAGTGCTACTCCCGCCTCGGGAGTAACGCCACCCTCACAGGTATGATCGACGATATGATCGACCGACGCGAGCTTTTTCTGTAGCTTCTGTGAGGGATGATCTGGCATGTCTTGTCCCTGCGCGGCACCCAAACGATGCCCAGCGCCTGCCCCGCTATGCGCGGAACCTTAGGGCGCTCGTTCAGTGCAAGGTTTCGACGGTGTAAAGCACCGACGAGTATCTGGGAAAGGGTCCGCTACTTGCCAAATACCCCGACCGCGCTCAGTACTTGATAGCTCGTATTCCAACCTGATCCGATATTGTTCGAAAAATACTTCCCCTGCTTTTCTGCAAAGTTGTCCGCCCACAAGTCCCAGGTATCTTGAAACTTCTCCTCGGGACGCAGGACCACCCAATACAACTTGCCCTTCTCAACCGGGATCCCTTTGGCGTACTTTCCCGTCTGCAATGTGCAGCAGGTCCAAACATCCGGCAGGTTGGAAAAACGCCAGGTGTGAAGCGCCTTGCCCGGAACCCCATGGTTGTCCTGGTTCAGGCTGACCACCAGCACATTGGTGCCTTGGAAATGCGTCGCTCCCACCGCGACCTCAGTCACCAGGTGGTCGGACTTCGGTCGGAATCCGTTCCCCACCATTTCCGGCCAGGGCTGCCCTGTCTTCGTGCCCAGAATGCCAATCGCACTGAGGGTGCTGTACACGTGGTCACCGGTTCCCAAAGTGCTGTAAATCGTTACCAGGCTCGACGGCGGCAACTGCGCCGACGTAAGAGGCTGTGCGGGTGCTGTCGCCACAATCGCATTTCGTCCCCCATTTAGCTTGACCACCCCGACGTTGTTCCCCTGCGCCGAAGCTGCGACGCTGATTGCCAAAATCCCCGCACCAATGAAAAACCCGGAAACTACATTTTTCGTCATCGTCCCCTCGGTCCCGTGAATTGAATGTCAGCACATCTCGCAGCCCCCTTGCTTTGCCGAAAGCCGCGGCTGCATTTGAATTCTACCTTCAAATGGCGCATTGCGCGTGGCCTTTCGAGCCGAACATCGATAAAGATCTCCCGAGAGTCTTTACTCCCCAACGGATTCTCACAGTCTGTTGCGACACCCGGCAACACAAACTAATTGCTAATCAGCGTTCCTAGTCATCGTATCCACATGGGCAGGAGAAAGGAATGAGAATGAGCTTTCCGAACTAATGCAGGCCCCTCTAGCGCATCTCTACGGCCATGAAAGGCCATGACCGCGATATTCGGGGATTAATAACCGAGGCTGATTGACAGTGGCTTTGAATCCCAATTCTCCCCACCATATCCTCGGCAACCCGGAAGCTATCCACAAACAAATGGGCTTGTAGGAGATCAATAGTGATCTCCTGCAAGCCGACTTCTGGCCGCCTAGGCAACTTCCGGATTGCCCATTTTAGGGTCAGGCCCGGAAATACTTTATATTCTCAAGATCGGCGATAAGGCCAGGCCCCGTCGGGTTCCATCCCAAGTGTTTCCGGGTTTGCGCGCTAGAAGCCGGCATGTCGAAGCCCGCGAACATCGCAAGCCAACCAAAGTGAGCTTGCGCCTTCTCGGGAGCAAGGCTGACCACAGGCACCTTCAATCCTTTGCCAATTACTGCAGCAATTTCCCGCATCGGTATCCCGTCTTCAGCGACCGCGCGTACCTACTTCCCGCTTCGCGCTTCTCCAACGCGAGCCTGTAGAGATGGGCAACGTCCTGCACATGCGCCGCCGGCCAGCGGTTGCGTCCCTCACCGATGTACGCCGACACTCCCTTCTCGCGGGTCACTTGGATCGCGTAGGTGATCAGGCCCTGCTTGACCGTGTCGTGGACCTGGGGAAGGCGCACCACCGACACGTTCACTCCGCGCCCCGCCACGGAAGCTCCTGCGACTTCCGAGCCTTTACGAGGATTTGGGTGGTTGGCATCGAAATGATCCTCGGTTGCGGGCTGCCCTGCAACACCATTGCCCATTCCGGTTCCGGAAGTGATGATGAGCGGGCGGTCCGATCCGATGAGCGCGGCGCCGAGAGCCTCGATTGCGCGCTTGTCCTTTTCACAGACCTCCGCGAACTTCGAGAAGTCCTGCCCAAAGGCGCTGTGGTCCATAAACTGTTAGCCGAGATGATTCGAGAAATGGTGGAGGCGTTCGTCGACGCCAAGATGGACCGCGCAGACATCTCTGTGGCCCTCTACCAGGTCGCTGCCGACGTGGGTGGCCCAGCCTTGATCAAACGGATCAACCAACGGTCTCGGAAAACTCTTGAGGCGATGCTGGAGACAGCCTCCGACATCAAGTCGCCACCCGACAAATTCGCCATCGACATAATGCTTTCAGCCATGGCGGGTACGATGCGTTCCTTACTGGAGGCTGGACCATCCCCTGCAACGGTCCGCAAAGCGCGAGAGCAACTCGTGCTCCTTTGTCAGTCATACATGACGGCCGCGACAGCGAAACGCGTTTAGAGCCCTCGCCGCGGTTATTAGCAACAGCCAACCCTGTGGGGGCTCAAACCCGGTTCGATGACAGTGATTTTGTCATTAACGCGAGGAGAGCACGGATCATCCAGTCGGATAAAAAACGATCCGTTCAGGTGCAACGTCTGCGGAGAAGTGGGCCACATCCTGGAATGTCGTAGTATCCGCCGCCCACACGGATTACCTTCAGCGGAGTTCTTTATTGTTCATTCTATCAGTCAGTCGAAATACAGCACCTGTTTCACTTTCGCTTGTCGATCTGCCACTCGCCAGTATGCGTCCACAGCTTTCTCAAACGGAACGATCTCAATCGGCGGCGGTTTCAAAGCCACCGATTCAAAACCAGCCTGGAGCTCGTTGGCAATTTCCGCTACCTGTTGCGGCGTGAGCCCGTAACTGTCAACTCCAAACAGCCGGGAGAAATTGTGATAGAAGTCGACCAGATTGAAAGTAACCCGGGGAGTTTCGGGGCTTGCGATAGCCACCTGTCGTCCCCCGAACGCGAGCGATTGCAACGCCGGCTCAAACAATGGGCCGCCCACCGTATTAAAGACAGCATTGACACCTTTTCCAGCGGTTAGTTCCAGGACTCTCTGATGAAGATCTTCGCTCTTGGTATTGACAACCGCCGTGGTACCGGGAATGGGATCGGAGGTGATATCCGCCCCAATCACACGCGCTTTCTTCCAATTCGCAATCTGCGCGGCTGCTTGTCCCACTGCGCCCCTGGCGCCAACAATCAGAATGGTTTCATCAGCCTGGATTTGAGCTGCATTCACTACAGATGCCCATGCCGTAATGTAGGGAACTCCGATCGTCGCCGCTTGCTCCGTACTCAACGATCGTGGTTTGAGCAACAGCGTCTCCACTGGAACAACGACATACTCCGCGTGAGATCCATCACGGACGATACCGAGCGTCGGGGAGCTGCCCCAGACCTCTTCGCCTTCCTGATCCGTCCCCTTAGCAACAACGCCCGCAAAGTCCCGGCCGGGGGTTCGCGGCAGAGTTGTTTCCTTGAAGTGTCCCGCGACATTCCCGATATCGCTGGGATTGATCGCTGCCGCCTTTACGCGAACGAGTGCCTCCCCCTCGCCCGGCTCCGGGATCGCGACTCCTTCGATTCCTAAGACCGTCGGCGAGCCAAACTCAGAAAAACGCAACGCCTTCATTCGGTGGGTACTCATAGAATCGCCCTCAACAACGCCACTCGTGCGGATTCATACAAACAAAGTTAAGCGTGCGCAGCCGTCCCTGAACGTCGCGATCTACGAAGATCGATAGGAAAGAAACAGTCCATGAACCTGTTGCACGCCCTCTTTACCCGGAACCTCTTGATGTCGGGAGTGGCAATTGTCCACTATATTCCTCGGGCCTTTCGGGTAAAGCAGGTGGATGGGAATCTCTTCTTCACGGAGGAGAAGCGGCAGGAGTATCGCCGTCGGGTAGAGAGTGTGACGCCTCACTCCCCGCGTCAGTGGGGGACCATGGAGGTTGACCAGATGCTTCACCACCTCAACCTGGCGTGCGGAGGCTCACTGGGTTTCTACAATCTCCCGGACGAGAGTTACCTGACTTCGCGGACGTTCTTTAGGTGGATTCTCGTCGATTGGTTTCCGGAGCAACCGGTCGGCCTACGGCTCCCAGCGGGCTTCAAAATCCCGCATTCGCAGAGATTTGTGTTCGCTTACGAAAAGGCACAACTGCTGAAAATCTTAGAGGCTGACTGGAACGCGAGAACTGCCAATGCCTGGAAGCCGCATCCCATGTTCGGCAAGATGACGCCAAAAGAGTGGGACAAGCTCTTGCAGATTCACGTGGATTATCACCTGAGACAGTTCGCAGCTTAACGTGGTGTTCTGATTTTCTGAACACAAATCCCTAAAGGATTGCCCCTGTTCATCACAGAACAGACGCGTGTCAATACCCTAGACCGGCAGCCGGTGGTGCCGCTCGTCGGGCAATCGCGATACCTCGCTACAAGCCGACTTGTAGTTCCTAATCCTTTCGATATACGCTCTGGTACTCAGCTGCGACTTGATCGGAGCGACTTCGCCTGAGTGGCGCATGAAGGAAATGACCGCCAATGACGACTTTGAACGGTTCCGGACCGGCGCGGCGAAGTATGCAACCTACCTCGAGACGCCCGAGGGCCGACTGCGCCTCGATCTCGCCTTTGCCAACTTGCAGGACTTTCTCCCGCAAGCCACACGGTCTTTGCTCGCTCTAGATCTTGGGTGCGGTACAGGCGCCACCGCAGTGCGCCTGGCCCGACTTGGCCTTCACGTCACCTTGCTGGATTCCTCTCTGCCGATGTTGGATTTCGCGAAGCGTGCCGCGCGGCAAGCAGGAGTTACAGACAAGGCTGTGCTGAAACACGGCGATGCCACCCAATTGGCGAACTTGTTCACCGATCGATCCTTCGATTTAATTCTTTGCCACAACATCCTGGAATATCTCGACGACCCGACTGCTGTGTTGCGCAGTGCGGCTCGCGCCTTGCGAGATTCGTCGGCGGTATTGTCCGTTCTCGTACGTAACCAGGCTGGCGAAGTATTGAAGGCGGCTATCCAGGCGGGCGATTTGGCGAGTGCCGAAAACAACCTCACCACTGAGTGGGGACAAGAATCCCTGTACAGAGGCAAGGTGCGACTATTTACGTCAGATAGCGTTCGAGCCCTGCTGACCGAGGCATCGCTGGCGGCGATTGCTGAGCGAGGTGTACGTGTTCTTGCGGATTACTTGCCGCCACGGGTTTCTCGCAGCAAAGACTACCTGCGGATTTTTGAATTGGAGCGGAAGCTGGGCAGCCGGCCAGAGTATGCCGCCGTCGCGCGCTACACACAATACTTCGCACGTTTGCCTTGATGGTTGTGGAAAGTATTCATGAATAATGTCACCGACAAATCCTCGTCCATGCCCTCCGGCGCGAAGGTGCCTGACGCAACGATTTCGCTCGGCCTCGGGCTGACCAACGAGTGCAATCTCTACTGCGCTTTCTGCTACCGAGACCCGACCCGCACGGATCGCCTCTCGCTGGATCAGGTGAAGTCCGTCATGGAACGATTGCCGATCCGTTCGGTGAATCTGGGCACTGGTGAGAACGGCATGCATCCAGAGTTCAAAGCAATACTGGCCCACCTGAGAACGCAACCGGTCAAGCTCACCATCACTTCCAACGGCCACAGCGTTGCTGTTTTGGAAGATGACGAATTGCGCGCCTTTCATGACATCGAGTTTTCACTCGATTACCCGACGCAAGCGGAACAGGATGCGCAGCGCGGAAATGGCAATTGGGCACTCATCCACGAACAAGCAGAACGGTGCCTGAAGCTGCATATTCCTGTAACCATCATCGCGGTCATGATGAAAGCGAACTATTTGCGCCTGGCGGATGTCGCGCGAGTCGCCAAACAGTTTGACGCTCCCCTCCGTGTGAATGTGTATCAGGCCGTGCGCTCTGACATCTATGCGTTGTCCTATGAAGAATATTGGGAGGGATTCCGGCGTCTCTTTGCGGAGGCGGACGTGATCGCCATTGGCGAGCCGCTGGTTCGAGCGATGGCGGGCCTTCCGCCGATGCGGGGAGGATGCGGCGTAAGCACCGTACGAGTTACACCGCGTGCCACAACACAGCCATGCGTTTATTGGCCAGGAGCCGGGGAGCCACTGTCGGATTTGATCTCGATGGGGCTCGACATTCTAGACTCCGCGCCCTTCGAACAAGCGCGCACGCTTCCCGTGGCGTGCCAAGCTTGCGAGTTCCGGGAGTCGTGCCACGGCGGCTGTGCCGGACGACGACGCCTGCAAGACGCGCTCCTACAGCCTGATCCTTATTGTCCGATCGTTCGGGGCGAACGCCCACGGCTCGAAATCCGCATAGCGGCAAATCGCGATCTGCCCAAGCTGGGCAGCTCATGCACGACGGTTGTGATCGCCCGATAGAAACTCGCTTCTTATTTTGCTTCCATCCATTTGTCCGAGCCCGTCAGCTTGACGGCCACGTCAGAAATGAAGATGTGCAGCGGCTTGCCGTCGGCGGTACCGCGGTGCTCGGTTGAAATAAGCAGAGGGCCGGCCTTCTTGTAGCCCGTCCAGGTTGCTTTGACGAGGCTTGGCTTCTTGTCCCCGCCGTGTTGGAAGACCAGGTACTCGACGCGATTGTCTTTGCCGACGTACAGGTTCCAGGTGTCGCCGGGCGTGTAACCGCCGAGTTCTGATCCATACTTCACCGAGACCAGGGTCGCTGATCCGGTTCCCGCCGGCAGTTTTTTCATGCCTTCATCGGTCACAGTGGCGCTCGTGTCCCAGTAGGCATGTAACGGGAACAGGAGCCAATAGTTATCGTTAGTGAAACCGGCATCGGTTTGCTTCTTCGTGTCGTCGTTAATTTCGGAACGCATGTAGGTGACCTTGACCGGCTTGCCGTCTTTGTCCTTGCCCTCAAAGGAAACCTTACCGGTCTTGGGTTCCCACTCCCACTTGCGAGAAAGTTTGAACAGCCCGGTAATTTCCCCGTTCCAGGTGTAGCGAATCGCATCAACTTGTGCGTACGAATCAAGACCATAGGTCTTGGCGATCTTTTCGAGAATTGGCGGGCGCGTCTGCGCCCAGGAGTTTGAGGCAAGGGCTAGCATTCCGCAAAGCAAAAGACCCATCACGGTTAAACGGCGGGCATTTCTCATAGAGTTCGCTCCTCGGTGAATTAGACGGATGCTGTGTTGGATGACGGTCAAAAGTGCGGGGATACACGAGTTGCATGCCTGCACAAACCCTTAACCACATCAGCCAATCACGCTTGCTTGGTTGGCTGCGAATTATACAGCACAGCTCGGGATCTGAACCGGCGAAACGCGATAATCATACCGGCCATTGCCAAGCATCCATATTCCAGCAACATAATCCAGCCGGGAACCAGCCATGGACGGCCAAGCGAGCGCAAATGCCAGACGTAGTATGTCGGGATGATGCTAACCGTCCAGATGATGATCGGCACCGTCGAAGCCGATCGTACGAACGGCAGCAGCCACAGCAGGTACCAGGGATACACCACCGGCGCGCATAGGAGCGATGCTGCCATTGGCCATGCAAACGCGTCCGCGGACAATGTCTCGGACTTTCTCATCCAGATTGCGGTAAGAAAGCCGACCAGCACTGCCAGCCCAGCCACCAACTGCGGAGCCGCCACTCGCTCGAGCATTGCAAACACTGGATCATTAAAACGGAAACTCTGAATGTAAGTGGCGAGCGAGCCGATCGGAATCCGCCCGTGATTGAGAAATGGAACGTATAGGAGTCCGACCACAACCGCCGCCAGCGCAGCGTCGCGCAGCCGAACCCGCTTCCAGTAGAGTGGCAGCAAAACAATCGGGAGCAATTTCACTGCAACCGCCAGCCCGAATGCCAGGGCTGCAACTGCACGCCAGCGCCGTCCTAGTGCGGCAAAAGACACCAACAGCAACAGCACGCCGACAATATCGATGTGACCGCTGCCCGCCACTTCTATCGCCAGCACTGGGTTCCAGGCATAGGCCAGAACCCAGTGCGCTGCCTGCCCGCTACGCCGCAATATATCGAGCAAGACCACAACAATCGCCAGATCGCAAACTACAAACGCCACTTTCAGCGCGAAGACAGACTCATGAATCGCGGTGACGGCTCGAAAGAAGAGTTCAGCACCCGCTGGATACGGGCTCGGTACATCCGGATTGTTCAACGTGCGGGTCTCCGGTGTGTGCAACCTGCCGAACGCTGGGTCGTTGGGAACGACAATATAAGGGTTATAGCTGAGCCGCTGCGCCCGGCCGTCCCAAACGTAGCGATGAATATCATCATCTGAACCCGGCGTCACCTGTAGAAATGCAAGATGCCACAGAGCAGCCAAGACAAGCCCGATGACGATGACGCGCTTGGGGAACATGGGCGCAGCGAAAAACTCGCGGATCGCGAGGAGGTACACGATGCCGGCAAGCGTCAAAGAGGCCATGAAGTATGGCCCACCTCTATCGCCGAAGTTGCGTGAGCAGGTGGTTAGCGCCACAAGCAACGTTGCGCCGATTATGTAAACTCTCGACTCGGGGGTAATCTTCACTATTCTCCTGTGCACGTCCGGAGCTCTGCCGCCACAAGCTCCCACTCCCGGTACCAGCCCCTACAAGGCTGTGATTCCACACGCGTTCGTAACACCTCTACAGTTTGACCGTCTCTTAACTTTTTTCCAAGACACAATCTTGGGCAGGGAACCCGATCAATGACTGAAAGGTTGTTTATCGCCAACTTACGTTCGGCATATCACCTAAGTTGCAAGCTACGGCACTGCAGGCGTTCTATAGCAAGGAGAAGCCAGTGAGGAGATTTGGCTTATTGTTAATCGCCCTGATCCTCTTTTCAATACCCGGCAGCGCGACGGAACAGAATGCAAAGGCCAGTGACGTCATTCCCTCAACGTTTCCTCCCACAGAGGCGTGGAATCTCTTGGAGAAAGGCCGGTTGAAAATCGTGACGAGGGTTGAAGATCTCCCGGAGAACGTAAAAGTAGGTTTGGCTAAACTTTTCCATCAGCAACAGTTGGAGATGTCGGACACCGAACGCAGGGGTAGGGTACCCAACAATACGGCGCCCCACTGTTCTGACTGCGTTGGGCGAACCTTACTTTTTGCTGGACTTTCCCCGAACGAATGCTTTGTACACTACCGCGAGACCGGCTTGGCAACGATTTTTAAGATTGTCGTCTTCGGTTCGGAAGAAAAGTCCGGCGGTACAGCTCCGCTCTGGGTCGCGTCGGGCGTCCAGGCTCACGACTTGGCTGATTTGAGGTCCGCAATAGCAGAACACAAGTTTTACTCTCTGCCGCCAAAGCAAGCGCAGTAGTCAAGGCGTGTTGTGATGCTGCTCTTCACGAGCGGATCATCGCTTTAAATGGTTAGCAGTCGTTATCAGGCCGTAGCGTTCAGAGAATTTGCCGACCGACCGTCCGGCTCAATGAGCGGTTGAGCCCCACTCTTTCAGCCACGCCGCCGTGCGTGGCGCTCTTGCCGGAGCCATCCGCAACTCCTTTGCCAGCCGAGTCAGGTCGTCAGCTACGTCAATATCGTAAAAAGGATCCGCGAAACCCACGGACAGCTGAAGCGCTTGTGTACGCGATAGAAGTCTCTCCAACGCGCTGCTGGTACCCATTCCATCGCCCGCAAAGAGCATCGGATGCGAAGCCTTTGCCCCGACGAGATAGTAGCCTCCGTCGTGCGTCGGTCCGACAACCAGGTCATGTGCGGCCAGCGTTTCGAACGCGTCTTCGAGAACCGAACGCGGCAGGTGCGGGCTGTCGCTGTTGAAGGCAATGATGCGTCGCTGAAGTGCGTTCGTTCGATGACCTTCCGCGAAGTGAGCAAACACCGAAGTGAGGCCTGCAGCAAGGCCTTCACCTTTCTGCGCAACTACGCTTGCTTTGCTGCCTGCCAACTCCGCCAACTCGTTTACGTCGGTACCCGGGCACATGATTGCCACCTCCACATCGCTCAATGACCGCGCCAGCGCCAGGGTGTCGTCCAGAAGACAGCAATAGAAATCGGTGACAGCCTTAGGAGAGAGGCTGGGAGTCAGGCGGGTTTTGACCGCGCCAAGCCTCGGCGCTTTCGCCATAATAACGAGCGTTCGACCCTCGTTCGGCGAATGTGCTGGATTTTCCTTGGAAGGTCGCATAGGAGATCGCTGCGCCAAGACTCATGCTGGCCGTGGCGTGCCGGCCCGCCGATGCCGGAAATAATAGCGCACTATCAAGCTGAGGATGAACCACGCCGCTCCGACTGTGCCCTTCACCGTACCGCTAATCTTCGATTTCCCTATGCGCGGATAATAGCTGACCGGCACCTCAACGATGCGGAACCCCGCGAGGGCGCCTTTGAGGATCATCTCAACCGCCCAGCCGTAAGTGGTCTCTTCGAGCGCGAGATCGCGCAGTACGTCTGCCCGCCCAGCGCGAAACGGTCCAAGGTCGCTTATCTTCAGACCGTACAAAAGCCTGATCAGGACGGCCGCCAGCCGATTGCCAAACACCTGATGCCAAGGCAACGCCCCATGAACGCTCTGCTTTCCCAGGCGCGAACCTAGCGTAATGTCGGCACGGCCATCAATAATTGGAGCCAAGAGAAGCGGCAGCTCAGCCGGTCGATCGCTGTAATCGCCGTCGAGGAACACTACAACATCAGGGCTATTTGCAGCGGCCAGTCCGGTCAAACAGGCGCGACCGTATCCACGACGAGGTTCATGGATGACGCGCGCTCCCATCTTTGCGGCGATCTCGGGAGTTCCGTCGGTCGAATTGCTATCTACAATCAAGACCTCAGTGACAATGCCAGCCGGGAGATCCGCTAAGACGTAGGCAATGGACTGCGCTTCGTTGTGGGTGGGAATAACGACCGACACTCGCACTTGGTCTTCGCTCAAGTCAACACGCCCAAGTTACCACCAAGGCGAAGACGGCCAGCGCCGTGCTAGCCAGGCGTCGACGCCCCACGCTCGACCGGCCCGCCCCACGGCGACCCCCAGCGAAGCGAGCACGGAAACCAGCAGCTCCCAAATCCACGAAGTACCCCACTCGGACACCCACAGGCTGCCCAGGTACAGAAATGCTACAAAGGCGGCCGGGCGCGTCAGCAGGCCGATGACTAGCAGGATCCCGAGAGAGATCTCGGTCACTGCCTGCATAGGAGCTGCCATCGCGGCGTGACTCGCTGCCAAACCCATAACTGCCTTCCAAGCGGCCGGCGAGTGACTGTTCTTTATGTAATAGTTGATCAGGCCTGCGTAGCCGCCTGGAGTATAGAGACCCTTCCCCAGATTTTCGAAGAAGACCCACACCAGCATCGCGCCGATCGTGACACGAACTATTGCCAGCCCATTTGCCGCGGGCAGGTGGTCGGCCACATTTTGCTTTGAGTTTGCATTCGTCATCGTCGTGAACCTCGTACCCAATGGATGCCGTGCCAGTCTACGACAGGAAGAAAGAGCAGGGACATTTTAAGTGGTTCTTCCAGTTCTTACCAGCGGCTGCGCAAGAATCGTGTGAGTTACACCAGAACGCAAGGCGTGCTGCCAAGACATGGAACCCTGGGATCCCACATACGGCGGAAGTCAAGTCGTCTTGGCCGAATCATCGATTTGTAATCGCATTACATTCGCCGATAGGTGGCTGAAACCGGACTGCACGTGTGCCCTCCAGAAAAAAAGGCCACAAAACCGGCCTCGCGGAATCAGCCGGACACTTTCTCCGGTCCGGTTTGAGCGCAGGAATCGCTGAATTGCGGCATTTTCGAGCGATTTTCAGAGGAATATAGCCAGGTTTCTCTGCAGCCCAGACTGTATGGCGGAGGATGCAGTCTGCTAACCCTTCTCCGCCAGAATTCCCTGCTAACAGGCGTTCGTCGGCGCATCGGGGAAGCGCTTCACCCCGAGCGCGAGCCCTTGGAGGTTCTCGCACACCTGCGTCGTACCGTCGGCGAATGCAATTTCGCCGGGCATTACCAGCAGCAACCCGCCCCCTTGGCGGCATGGGACCGTGATAAATTGACGCGCTATTGACACTGACAGCACTTTGACTGCGGGCTGATGGAGCGGTTCCGGCCTCGTGATTTTCGCCATTCACTTTCAACCACTTACTGATGGATTCAGCAGAAAGGTGACTGGCACGATTCGTGCACATTCCTCTCTGCCCGAAGCGCGGGGAATCGGAGCGAAACAGAAGCAAGCAAAGGAGCGATAGTGCCATACGACAGCGTAAACCCAGCAACCGGAGAAGTGCTCAAAGTCTTCATCAACTATCCCGACCTCAGCTATCCGGATCTGCCTTTCGGCGGAGTCAAGCGCTCCGGTTATGGCAAAGAACTTTCGAACCTTGGACTGGAAGAGTTTGTGAACAGGAAGCTGATCCTGGTTCCGAATGGGCACCTCGTAAGCGCCCTGTGATGCGAAGCTGTATCGCCCCTTGCATACCAGCCTGAGGGAATCAGCGTACTTGTAGTCAGTGTGGTTATATCCGTGAGCGTTTGGTTTGGAGGGGAACGCGAATGCCGTTGTACACCGCCATCACCGAAGATGGATTTGTGTCCGATGAGACGAAGGCGAAGATCGCGAGGGAAATCACGCGGATACACACCACAATCATGAAGGTCCCCGCTAGTTTTATTCGAGTGGTCTTCCTCTCGTATGCCAAGGGTTCGGGATATACGGCGGGTAAAGCGGCTCCTACCGCAGCATTGAACTGTGTTTTGCGCAGCGGCCACACCGATGAGGACAAGACCGAGACGCTGAAGCAACTGTGGTCGATGTTCCAGGACCTCACCAGTATCCCGACCGATCAGCTGGCCATATCCATCCAGGAGATTCCCTCGAGCAATGCGATGGAGATGGGGCAGATCATGCAAGCCGTCGCGAAGGAATAGGGCGAGGGCCAACGAGCGTCTGCGCTAATTGGCGAGCCAATGACGCAGATAACGACGAGGCGACCCGCATTCGCCGGCCTCGCGGCTGCGAACATACCGCATCACGAATAGGAGAGGATCATGCATAAATTCCTATCAGCAGACCCCACACGCCTCGGTCGTCCGGATGTACCACCCTGCTCGGATGCTGTAGACGAAGAGCTTGTTGGGGGAACTCCGGAAGAGCTTAAGGGAGAGCTGATCGAAATACTTGGCGAGGATCTTGTGCGGCATCGTATCAGCGACTTGGTGCGCTATGCATCGGATGCTAGCCCTTACCGATATATCCCAAAAGTGATCGTGCAACCAAAGAACATTGCTCACGTAGCGGCCATTTTTCGATATTGCACTCGCAAAGGTCGCCACGCGACCTTCCGGGCCGGCGGCACCAGCTTGAATGGCCAATCGCAAGGCGATGACATCTTGATCGATGTGAGACAGCACTGGAGCGGCTGGGAAGTCGAGGACAACGGCACGCGGATTCGTTGCAATGTTGGCACTACGCTAGGACGGATTAACGAAGTGTTGAAACCTTACGCGCGCCGTATGGGACCGGATCCTGCGAGCTTTAACGCCGCAACCATCGGTGGCCTGCTGGCCAATAACGCGGGTGGTATGCGTTGCCCGCCAGCGATCGATTCGTACCATTCGATCGTCGCCATGAAAATCGTCCTTACGACCGGCACGCTTATCGATACCGAAGACCCGCACGCTGAGGAACGCTTTGCTGCATCCGAGCCAGAAATGGCGGTGGGACTGCTGAAGATCCGTGAAGAGATTCTTGCAGACAAGGGAATCTCTGACCGAATTGCCCGGAAGTACGGCATTCGTAACACCAACGGATATGCCATGCATGCGTTTCTGGACGGTGAAACCCCAGTAGAAATCCTGCGGCGCTTGATGGTTGGGTCAGAGGGCACGCTCGGACTCGTGGCCGAGGCAGTCTACAAGACTTATCACCTCCCAGCAAAAACGACGGTGGCATGGCTACCATTCGACACCATCGACGCGGCAGTCGAGCAGGTCGGAAAGTTGGTCGACCTGGGAGCGCAGGCAGTCGAACTAATGGTCGCTTCAGCCCTGACCGCAGCTTCCAAATTGATGAAAGGCACGCCAAAATATTGGAAAGATCTCGATCCCAAGAACGCGGCGCTACTGGTTGAATTCGGCTTTGATAGCGAGGAAGAACTTGCGGCGATCGAGAAGAGGGTTGGGGACACTCTCCGCGATGCGAAAATGCTGCAGCCGTTGGAATTCGTTCGCCAAGCCGAAGCCATTGAGCTTGCATGGCACGTTCGTGATGGCCTCCTCGGCATCGTCGGTGAAATGCGTCCACAAGGCACAAATCTCATCATCGAAGACGTTTGCTTTCCGCCTGCACAACTTGCGAATGCTACTCGTGACTTGCTCGGTCTCCTTGCCAAACACGGATATGAAGCTTCAGCCGCCGGGCATGCTGCTTACGGAAATCTGCATTTCGTGATGATTGCACAACTGAGCGAAGATGCGAGCCGTCAGCAGTACGACGGTTTCATTCATGACCTTGTTGAGTTGGTGGTGGATAAATATGACGGCTCTTTGAAGGCGGAGCATGGAACAGGAATCAACATGGCTCCCTTTGTCCGGCGGGAATGGGGCGACAAGCTCACTGACCTGATGTGGCGCGCAAAACACCTCCTCGACCCGCACGGAATTCTGGCTCCGAATATCTTGCTGAGCCACGACCCCATGATTCACCTGAAGAATCTCAAGACCACTCCTGCGATCGAAGACGTTGATTCTGCTTCACATTGTATTGAGTGCGGCTTTTGCGAGCCGGTGTGCCCAAGCCGTAACGTGACGGTCACCCCGAGACAACGAATCGTTCTTCGTCGTGAGATGTCACGGCAGCCCGAATGGTCGAAGCTGCTGACCCAACTGCAGCACGAGTACGAATACGACGCTATCGAGATGTGCGCTGGCGACGGTACCTGCGCCGATGTCTGTCCCATCGGAATCAATACAGGCGCCCTGATCAAACACTTCAGGAAGATGCAGCACTCCGCGGGTGCCGAAGAGGTTGCGCTAGATGTGGCCAAAAAATGGGCCGAAGTGGAGAAGCTGGCGCGTCACGGTGTTAGGGCGGCCGACGTCGTGCAAACAATAACCAACCCCGGCCTGCTTGAGGCCCTGACTGATGTGGCTCGCAGCATTGTCAGTAAGGATCTGGTTCCCACTGTAGCTGGCCCCATGCCGCACGCCGCTCCCGCCGAGCTTCCCCAGACGAGACGTGAGGGCGCAGCAGCTGTATATTTTCCAGCGTGCATCAATCGCATCTTCGGCAGGGACAACACCAAGCCTGCATCACCGGCTCTTCCTGAAGTCTTCGTCGCTCTCTCTGCGCGCGCCGGCAAACCACTCTGGATTCCCGATGATGTGAGAGGTCTCTGTTGCTCGACGCCGTGGAGCTCCAAAGGCTACAAGCGCGGGCAGACATGGATGTCCGAACAGATGAGCGATGCGCTGTGGCGCTGGAGTTACGGAGGAAAGTTGCCGGTAGTGGTGGACGCGGCTTCGTGCACGCTCGGTCTCAAAGACGACATATGGGAACATCTCGACGACGAACGTAAGAATCGACTGAAACTTATCACCATCATCGATTCGATCGCCTGGTGCAAAGACCTTCTGCCCTCACTGATCATTCATAAAACGATTCCCAAAATCCTCGTCCATCCGACCTGTTCGACGACGCACCTCGGCCTCAGCGAGACCCTCCTCGAAATCGCCAGTGCGATGGCTGACAGCGCTGAAATTCCTTTGGGAACCACTTGTTGCGGAACTGCCGGCGACCGCGGCCTGCTGCATCCAGAGTTGGTTCACTCCGCCACACGCGACACGATCGTACAAATCCAGAGTTCCGGGGACGACACCTGCTTCGTTTCTGCAAATCGGACCTGCGAGTTGGGTATGCGCCAAACTACAGGCAAAGTGTACGAGTCATTCGTTTACGCGCTTGAGGAGGCCACGCGACCTTAAAGGGTGCCGCAGGTAAATCGTCCGGGCGCGCAGACGCAGCGGTAATCGGCCCTTCTGCGACGCCCACCTCTCGTCGAACCGAACCTGTGAGAGGGCCTTCGGCATGACCGGGAGACCGTATGAATCGTTTATTTTCGCTCGGGGAACTGAGTCGTCCGTGGGCGGGCTAAAGGATCATCTTATGCGCATTGTCAATTTTGAAACACGTGGAGTCCCCGGAATTGCCGCGGATGAAGGCTCGGGCTGGCATGGCCTCACGCAGCCAGATAGTGGATTTCCAGGTACTCTGCCCGAGCTGATCGCACAAAGCGCAGACCTGTTGCGCATCGGCAGAACCCTCGGGAAATCGCCCGCAGTCGATCTGAAGGATGTCCGGCTGCTGCCGCCGGTGCCCGCACCGCCGAAAATTTTGTGCGTCGGTCTCAACTACAACGATCACCTCGAGGAGAGCGGGCTGAAGAAGCCGGACTATCCGGAGATCTTCGCCCGCTTCGCGTCAAGTCTGATCGCTCATCAAGAGCCGATCCGGCGGCCTCGCGAATCAACCGCGCTCGACTACGAAGCCGAACTGGCTTTCGTGATCGGCAAGCCAGGGCGCCGCATCCCCCAGGAGCAGGCCCTCGATCACGTGGCGGGCTATTCCCTGTTCAACGATGCGACCCTACGTGATTTTCAGCTCCGCACACCGCAATGGACGATCGGTAAGAATTTCGATGGCACCGGCTCGTTCGGCCCGTGGCTGGTGACACCCGACGCCGTGCCCGCTGGTGCCAGCGGATTGCGCATCCAGGGCCGCTTGAATGGCCGGGTGATGCAGGATTCGCGCACCGACCTGCTCATCTTCAGCGTTTCGGTGCTGATTGCAACGATCAGTGTCGCTATGAACCTGGAGAGGTGATGTAATCATCACCGGCACGCCGGGTGGCGTCGGAGCGGCGAGGAAGCCACCCGTGTTCATGCAACCCGGCGATATCTTCGAAGTGGAAGTCGAGGGGATCGGTGTCCTGACCAACCCCGTGGAGAACGACTGAGAAAGCTGAGGATCAGGAACCGTAGTTTTCGCTACATTGCCGATTGCGGACACTCGGCCTCGTGCCGGGAGAACATAGATCATCGTCGAAATGGAGCCATTCCCGTGCGATATTCTGATTACAAATGCTTCCAGTTCAGGTTTGATTCTGGGGTCGCTTTCGCCAGCGTCAATCACCCGCCGATAAATCTTCTTGATGAAGTTCTGTCGCAGGAATTCGACAAACTCGGCAGGGAACTCGAAGCCGATGAGAGCGTTCGGGTTGTGGTCGTGCAGAGTGCGCTTCCTGATTTCTTTATCGCCCACTCTGGTTTAGGCCGGGTTGGAGCCGCTTCCAAAGTGGTGTCTCATACGCGCAGCTTTCGTCTTACGCAGATGATCGGCGAACGATTCAGGAACATGCCCAAGGCAACGATTGCCAAAGTCGAGGGACGGGCCCGGGGCGGAGGAAGTGAGATCGCACTGGCCATGGACATGTGTTTTGCCGCCGTTGGCAAAGCCATCTTCGGCCAACCAGAAGTGGCGATTGGGCTGGTTCCGGGCGGGGGCTCAACTCAAAGACTGCCACGGCTCATGGGTCGGGGACGGGCCTTGGAGGTTCTCCTAGGTTGCAATGATCTCTCGGCTGAACTGGCGGAACGTTACGGCTATATCAATCGAGCGTTGCCAGCGGACGAGCTAACAACTTTCGTCGAGAAACTGGCTCACCGCATCGCCTCATTTCCTGCACATGCCATCGCTCACGCCAAGGCGGCTGTGGATACGGGAGCATTTAGTTCCGTGGCAGAGGGGCTTCTGGTGGAAGCCCATGAGTCCGATTTGAGCGTCGCTAGCGAAGTGACGCAAGCCCGCGTGACGGAAGCATTGAAGGTCGGTGCCGAAACTTATGAAGGCGAGCTGGAACTGGATTACCTATCGAGGCTCTCCCCGATAAAATGACCCTGCGACTGGTGATAGCTCTCGAATAGTCGCACTGGCGCCTGCTATTCCGAGCTCCAGGGACCATATCCAGCTTTGTCCTTTCTTCTTTGTCACTGGACTCCCAATCGGCCAGCGAAGCAGGTTATGCCTCCCCGCGTTACCTTCTTAAATCCTTTAGCGTTTTTAAATCATCGACGACGTATGCCAGGGAAGCTCGCATACCCGTGCCACAGCGGACAGGCGCCAAATCTGAGAGTTCTTCGCCCCGGCAGACGGGGAGTGTAAGAGATCCTTCCCCGATCCACGCTTGCTCGATCTTCACGTCGCGTGGGACGTTCTCTACCAGCTCGTGAACTGCTGGGTGGTCCTGTTTATCAGCGGCAAGACGCGGAGTGTGGAGGAGATTGATGACGGGCTTCTGTTTCGGAAGCGATTTATCGGTTACCGGTTCTTTCAGAGTGACAATACCTTCGGCGAGCCGCTGCCCGCTCGACGTTATAGATCCGGCAAACTTCGCTCCCGGAGCAAGGGACGGTCCTGCCCTGCCCGTTGCAGCGTAATACCTTGTCTGGAATACCTGGCCCAGGCGCTTGGGGTAGCCCTGTGTCCAACCGCGAGCAATCGCCGCGTCGTTGTCCACGAAAATATACGGACAGTAAGCGACTGGCTTCCCCTGGTATAAGGCGTCCACGAGTATGAAAAACTCCCGATACTGATAACGTGCCGGGTCAAGATATTCGTCGTCGTTCCCGGTGAACTGCCAGTCGTAGAAACAAGCATTAGCGTGGCCATTGGCGGAGCGATCGGGGTCGAGCCCATCGGGCAACAGCGCGGCTACGGCTGAGGGATCCGACCAGAATTCAATGTTCAGAAAGTCGGAAGAGTAGTACCACGGAGGAGGTGGATTCAGGGTCGATTTGCCTTTTGGAGTGAGTGGATAATTGAAACCTTTCAACATTTATATTCTCCCCTTGCGGGCATTCCCGCATGCCATCGCCGGAGTAGCAAGCTCACTGCCATCTGCGTATCACTCGTGAAGAATTCCGCACGGCATCAAAGTGCGTCTCGGACTTGCATCTACGAGGAAAGAACTGCGCAACATAGCGACGCAAGCGGAACCAGACAGGAAACAACCTGTGTCATCGCCGTGACAGAAACGGCGAAGTCAACAGAATGACGCACTACCCACCTTGCAGCTTGAGAAAACCGACTCCCAGGCCAGAATCCTCCTCCAACCCGTGTCAAGTGTCACGTCACATGACGGGTCACGGAACGAAGTGAGCTAACGCTCTTTCCAGAACAAGAATGAATTTGTTCATATTGTGGGTACAAGCCTGTGATTCGCATCCGTTCGACCTCGCCGCCTTGAGTGGAACTACAGTTGCTCCACTTGAGTCGTGAGAATTCCAACGCTTCGAGATCTCTGCATGCTCAAGGAGCAACTTTGATGTCCACCTCGCCTGTGCCTGCCGGATCCGAGGCGCCGGTGGCGAAGCCGCTGCCGCCGAAGAGCGATACAGATCAGGCTGTCCCTCGCCAAGGCGCCAGATGGCAGAACTACGTCACCACCATTTTCGTGGTGCTTCTCACATTGACCGTTTTAATCACCCTCACCCGTGACTGGAATGCTTGGGAAGGCGGCAAAGCCGAACAAGTGACAGACGATGCCTACGTTCGTGGCGATCTTACTCCGCTAAGCACCAAGGTAGCAGGCATTGTGCGCGCCGTGCATGTGACGGACTACCAGCAGGTACACCAAGGCGACCCGCTCGTCGAGTTGCAGGATGATGACTATCGGGCCCAGGTGGATCAGGCGAAAGCCGCGGTTGAAGCGGCGCGTGCTGGTATTGAAGAAAACCTTCGCCAGCGGGAGCTACAGGATGCGCGCATCTCGAAAGCTCTGGCGGGTATCGATCAGGCCAAAGCGCAGATCGCAGCCGCCGAGGCTGGCAAAGAAGCCGTGGAGGCTGAATTGATTCGCGCTCGCTCCGAACGCAAACGCCAGGAAGGACTCTATCAGACTCACTCGACGACCCAGCAAAACCTCGAAACTGCTGTCGCTGCGGAAGGTAATCTCTCGGCCCAGTTTGCCAGCCGTGATGCCGATCTCAATCAAGCGCAAACCATGCTGCGTAGTAGTGAACTCGCTGCCGAGGCAGAGCGACGCAGCAAAGTCGTTCTCGAAGCGCAGGGGTCGCAACTTCAGGCCGATCTGCATGCCAAGCAGGCGAACCTTGCTGCGACTGAGGTGAACCTTGGCTACACGAAAATTAATGCTCCAGGAGACGGCACCGTGGGCGAACGCCAAGTTCGGCCCGGGCAGCTGGTCTCCCCCGGTACAGTGGTGATCTCTTTTGTAGCTCTCACCAAGTGGGTGCAAGCGAACTACCGCGAAACCCAGTTGACCAACGTCAAGATTGGAAACGCTGCTGAACTTCGTATTGACGAATATCCCGGCCAACTATTTCGCGGCAAAGTTATCGAAATTGCGCCCGCGAGTGGGTCACAATTCGCTCTGTTGCCGCCCGACAATGCTACTGGCAACTACACGAAAGTCGTGCAACGTATTCCCGTGAAGATCGCATTGGACGATTCGACTCTGGCGACGAAGCTACGTCCCGGACTTTCCGTGGTGGCGACGGTCCGTACCAAAGAGTAACCGGAACTTATGGCAGCTTCGACCATCACCGTTCGCCCCTCGGCAGTGGAGATTGCGCGCGGCGCTGCCGCGGCCATGCCATCAGAAGTTTCGACACGCCCTCTGCTCGGCATTCTGGGAGTGATCACCGGCGCCGGACTCGTCACCCTCGCCGGCCGCATGCTCAGTCTCGGCCTTGCCGACTTAAGGGGACATGTTGGCATAAGCTTCGACGACGGCGCGTGGCTCGACAGTGCCTACAATGCATCGCTCATGTTTATCGGGCCGTTTACTGTCTACATCGGAGGACTGCTCGGGCAGCGGCGTGTTTTGCTATTCGCGGCAGGTGTCTTTACTGTTACCTCCATTTTTATTCCTTTCATCCATAGCTACAGTTTGCTGGTTGCCATGCTTATTCTTGCCGGTCTCAGCTCAGGCACCTTCTATCCGCTCACGCTGACGTTTGCGCTTCGCAATATTCCTTTGCGGTACCTACCTTTCACCATTGCTTTTTACGCGACCTTTGTGGACGGAGCGGTAAACATCGCGCCTTCGCTCTATGGCTGGTATCGAGACCATCTGTCCTGGCATTGGATGTTCTGGAACTCTGCTCTAATCGCACCACTGATGATGATATGCATCTACTTGGGCATTCCGGCGGCGGCGCCGCGTAAGAAGGGCGGGGTGGTACCGAGCTTCGCTGGATTCCTGTATCTAAGTATAGGATTGGCCCTGATTTTTGCTGCCTTTCAACAGGGGCAGAGACTCGATTGGTGGCGCTCAGGTGAGTTCAATGCATGGTTCTGGTCCGGGTCCTTGTTCCTATTGTGGGCGCTGGTTCGTCGGCTGCGAGCTCCCAATCCGCTGGTGGCGCTGACTTATTTGCTGAAGTGGAACACTGTTTTGCTTGGGTGTCTCCTCTTCTGGTTCCGTTTCACACTCTGTACCACCATCATCCTCATTCCGCAGTCGCTGGCCATCCGCGGTTTCGAGGCCGACCAGATTGGCCCCGCGGTTATCTGGAGCGCGATCCCGCTCCTACCTATTACTTTTATTGCCGCGCTCTTGCTCTTGCGCAAATGGGATCCACGCGTGCTCTTCGCCACGGGCCTCGCTTGTACGGCGTTCGCTGCCTGGTTGTGCTCGCAGTACACCACTGCCTGGGCGGCGGAGAACTTCTACCGCACGGAACTGCTCGTCGGTGTCGGACAAGCTTTTGCGTTTATCGGCCTGGTTGGCTGCATTGTGCTCCAGGCAATCTTCACCGGCGGCTTGGCAAAAGCAGAGTGGGTCTTAAGTTTTTCGGCCTTCTTTCACGTCATTCGTCTGTTCGGCGGCACAGCCGGTGCCATCTACATGGGACATTTCATCGCTCAGAGGGAGAAGCTGCACTCGAATCTCCTCGGACTCCACGTCACCAGTGGCAACTGGATGACCGATCAGAACATTCGGGCCATGACGGCGGGTCTCTACGCCAAATCCTCCGGCGTGGCCGCCGCAGGTACGCGCGCCATCGATCTGATTGGGGCTCGGCTGCGGCTCCAGGCATATAGCTTGAGCCTTATCGACGGATTTCTACTCCTCGCCTGGAGTTGCTTTTGTGCCTTGATTCTGGTTGCGCTGCTACGTCCGTCGCCTTTGAACTACGGTGACCTCAGCAGCATGCAGCAGATGCCCTCCGTCCGAAAGGGGGTAAGTTCATGAAACGTGGAGTGGCACTGATCCCGCTTGTAACGACCGTCTTGTTCGCCCGCGCTGCGGCGGCGCAGGCCCCAGGCAATGTTCCGCTTGCGCGCCACATCACATTGCAGGAAGCCGTGCAGTTGGCGCTCAAGCACAACCACGATGTTCGCATCGCCGGCTATACAGTCGAAGAAAAAGAACATGCGAAGCAGGTCGCGAAGAGCTCGTATTTTCCAGCGATCCGGAATGACAGCAACTTTATGCATGCGACCGACACAGAGTTGATTCAGATCAAGGCCGGGAGTCTCGGCGTCGCCGGGGGAACGCAGATTCCGCCTGGAGATGCGATCATCAGCCAGGGCGGCAAAAACTTTATTACTAGCGGAACCCAGATCACGCAGCCCTTATCGACTCTGCTCAAGATCAGACGGGAGAACGATTTGGCCCAAGCCGAGTTAAAAGCATCGCGTGAGAAGGCGCAGCTTACTGGAAACGACGTGGCGCTCTCGGTCCATCAGGTTTACTACCAGGTCCTGATTGCTCAGGCGCACCGTAGCGCCACCGAAGAGCGAATCAAGGCTTCCGAAGCCCTTCAAAGCGAGCGCGTCGAGCAGGTAAAACTCGGCAGCTCACTGCAAGAGAACCTGATCGATAGCCGTGCCCAGCAGTTGCAAGCCAAGCAAGAGCTGCTGACGACCGATTTCCAGTTGACAGATCTGACACTGAAACTCAACGACTTGATTGGCTTACCACTAGCCACCGCGCTAGATCTTGATCCGGGTGTTCCCGAATTTCAGGAGACTTGCCCGCCCAAAGATTGTGTTACTGCTGCCATTGAGTCACACCCGGAGATCCTTGCTGCTCGAGCCCAGGTGGAAGCAGCCGAGGCCGGGGTTCGTTTGGCCAAGACTGATATCTGGGTCCCCGATGTTGAGGCCTTTGCCCGTTACAGCTACCAGGAAAATGTCCCTTTCCTAGCGCGCAACTTCGGAACGTTTGGTGTTCACTTCGGCTACGATCTGTTCGACAGTGGCAAAAAGCACGGCGTGCTGCGTGAACACGAAGCGCAGTTGGCTCAAGCGAAAGAGAACCTCGCAAAGTTAACAGATGAAGTCGATCTGTCGGTGGAAACGGCATACAACAAGCTGGAAAAAACACACCAGATGGTGAAGGTCTCCGAGGAGGTGTTGGCTCTGCGCACCGAGTCGAGCCGTGTGCGTCAACAAGAACTAATTCGGGGAGCGGCGCTGAACTCGCAGGCGGATATGGCAATCGCCCAGGAGTACGATGCCCGAGCGTTGCTGCTGCAGACCCAACTGGACTATTTGCAGGCCCACGACGAACTCCTGGATGCGATGGGCAGCAGACCCGAATAGGTCGTTACTCAGCTCCCGTAGAGCGAAGATCCAAGGTATCGCCCCCACACGTTGGACGCCGTGACCTTGCGCCATATTTCTCACCGATCAACAGCGCCTCGCAGGATTTTGAGCAACAGCCGATGATCGAACGGCTTTGCGAGGAATTCGACTGCACCCTCTTTCATGGCTTGATCTCGTATCTCGGCATCGTCATACGCCGTAACAAAGATGATGGGAACGTGGCATTCCTCGCGTTTCAGCCTTGCCTGCAACTCCAGACCTGACATCTTCGGCATGCGGATGTCAACGACCAAACACGCGGCCCTGCGAGACAGATCGGATTCGAGGAACGCTCTTGCTGATCCGAAGGATTTTGCCTCAAACCCGGCCGACTCGACCAGGTCACTTAGGGAGTCCTGCATCGATCCATTGTCATCAATGATGGCAATCAGTTTGGACGTCTTGAACCCTGGCATGCCCGCGAACCCAATACCATTTGCTCGATCACGCCTTTCGCCACCTGTTTACCGCAAGGGCGAACAGGGGGTAAATGGAACAGCGGTGATTTTGCGATGAAATCGGAGCAGAGGCTGGAAGTGGTTGATTCCTAACGTGAACGCTGCCAGAGGTGGCATGGTGATGGGTAAGGATCTGATTGCCGCCCTCAAGAGTGCCAGATCGCGACCGTCGGCCTAGACGCCTACGAAGGAGAACCGAATCTCAATCCCGGATTCTTGTTTCTCAAGAACACATTCCTACTGCCGCACATAGGCGCAGCCACTATCGAGACGCGAACTGCCGTGGGCATGTTGGCGCTAGATCACATTGATGCAGTTCTGGTGGGAAGGCCCGCTCTTTCTCTCGTGACCTAGCTCGAAATCTCCGAACCCATCTTTTCGATTAGACCCAGCATCGAGAAAATGCAAGTTATTGATTCTGCATGCCGTCTGCTAGGTTTCTGATTTTGCTCCCCGGCTTTATTTCGACAATTCCGACTCCCGTTGGTAGAGTTCTTAGTCTGTATTTCTGAGTACGTTTTCCATGCACACTACTCCCTTCGGCCTGGTTCGATTCGGGGCTTTTGAGCTCGACCTCAGCACTGGCGAACTGCGATCCATAGGGGTGCCCGATCCTAGCAATAAGGTTCTCCTCAGAGAACAAGTATTTCAGGTCTTGCTGATGCTCGTTGAACGTGAGGGCAAGATCGTCACCCGAGAGGAAATCAAAGGCAGGCTGTGGGCGAATGACACGGTCGTCGATTTTGATCAGAGCATCAATGCGACGATCAAGACCCTTCGACGCGCCTTAGGGGACTCCGCCAACAACCCCCGATATATCGAGACCTTGGCGCGCCGTGGTTATCGATTGATGGTCATGGCGGAGTATCTGGGGTCGGCGCCAAGAATCACACCCGGGGAGGATGATCCTAAGCAGATCACGCCGGAGGTCAATCCGCCAACCCGGCGGAGGTGGCGGGTCTTTGCAACGGGCGCGCTGCTGGCAGTTGTCGCGGTTGGGGTCTGGCGCTACGAAGTTTACCGTCATCGCATCACGCTCGCTCCCACCGACACAATCGTGCTGGCCGACGTCGACAACCGAACCGGCGATCCCGTTTTCGACGACGCTTTGAACAATGCATTGCGGTATGAAATGGACCAGACGCCATACTTAAACCTGCTGGGAGTGGATAAAACGTACGCTACCCTGGGGCAACTGAAACTTGCGCCGTTCACGAAGATCACCTCGGAGGTCGCACGCCAGATTTGTAGTAAGACCAATAGCAAGATGGTGATCTCTGATTCCATCGCTGACGCCGGTAACGGATATCGCTTGGAGATGAGGGCACTCGACTGCGGATCAGGAGCGACTCTGGCTGAGGAAGGGAGGGCCATTAATGCTCGTAATGAGGTAGTCCATGAGTTGGGAGCGGCGGCCGTGCGCCTGCGGAGGAAGCTCGGGGAGCCGGCCCAATCATTGGCCCGCTTCAATCAGCCTCTGGAAAAGGCGACCAGCGCGTCTTTGGAAGCACTTCAGACGGGCGCTGAGGGGACCAAGCTCTTCCTGGCCGGCAATCCGGAGGCGGCACTCCCCTTGTACCAGAGGGGAATCGAACTTGACCCTGAGCTTGCACTCACCTACGAAGGAATTGGCATGGCCAACGGAGCTCTCGGCCATTACGACCTCATGGCAGCTGCAGTTACACGGGCTTACCAACTGCGCGACCGAATGACGGAAAAGGACAGGCTAAATGCCGAGTATCTCTATTACAGTGGCGTGACTGGCGAACTCGATAAATGCTACTCCGTTCTGGTTCGATTGCTGGAGCTCTTTCCTCGCGATGTATTCTTCCATACGAATCTGGCGCACACGCTGCATAAACTCGGCCAGCTCAACCGTGCGGCTGACTTAGAGGATGAGACGGCGCAGCTGGCGCCAAGTTCACTCTATTTTTCGTGGGCGGCCCGTGACAACATGATCGCAAGTAGGTTCAATGAGGCGAGGTCATGGCTGGCTCAGGCGGAGGCGCTCAAATTTGACAGCCCCGAACTGAGGATCCAAAGATTGCGACTGGCATTCGTCGAAGCTGACCGAGGCACTATCGACCGGATCCTCGAGGACGAAGCGGAGGGTCCTGATCGAGTCGTATTTTTGCGCGATATATCGAAGTTCGAAGCGCAGCAGGGGCACTTTGACTCCGCAGATCGCCTACAACTGCAGGGATCGAAGCTGTCTTCCGACCCGGAAGATATTTCCCGAGCCCTTGTTCTTTCGGCTCTTCGAAACGCGGAGGCGGGCAGGGTAATCCAGGCGCGGAAAGCCCAGGACCAGGTACTTCAGAGCAAATTGGAGCGGGGTCAAAGAATGATTTTGGCTCTTTCGCTCGCCCGGTCGGGGAGAACGGACGAAGCGGAACGGATCGCAGAGGAAGTCAGCCAGGAAGCACCGTTGGACACTGTTGTGCAGACGTATCTTGTTCCCACAGTGCGGGCCGCGGTCGAGTTGCAGAAGCACGATCCTGACGCCGCCATCGATCTGCTCCGCAGGACCGTACAGTACGACCTCGCAGAAACCGAGTCGTTCGATTATCTTTACCCGGCCTACATTCGTGGCCTCGCCTATTTGGAGTTAGGCGATGGACGATCAGCAGCGGGCGAGTTCCAAAAGCTGATCGACAATCCCGGCGTGTGCCTGGGGTATATCACCGGCCCACTGGCCCGGCTTCAACTCGGTCGGGCACAAAGACTGATGAGCGATAACGCATCCGCACGCGAATCCTACGAAGAATTCCTGACCCTTTGGAAAGATGCCGACCCCGATCTTCCAATCTATCGCCAGGCCAAAGCCGAGTATGCGCAGCTCAAAAACATAGGCAACCACGCTCGATGACTACTGCGCCTCGGCCCGCAGGTGACGGTTGGTATTGGGGGCAGTCCCGTCTGCCCATGGCCAAGACGTTCGATCGCGACGATACTGGCGCAAGAAATCCCTCCCAAATTAAGAGGAACCTGGAATTGCTTTTAATACTCATATAAAACATCAAGCGGAGGTTTGCTATGAAGAAGCCTGTTTATTGGCGTGAATGGATGATCGTTCTAACGAGCGTCGTCGTTGCCGGAATGTCGGTTGCGAGCGGCGAGACGTTTCCTGCGTTCTTCGCGGAGCAACCTTCTGCTTTTGCAGGCCAGACGTTGTCTGCCGTGGGCGTTCCCGCACTCCACGGTATTGTGGATTCAGGTCGTAATGCCGATCTTCGCTGGCCCGACTTTACTCCCTACAAAGCAGAGGTCGCGAAACTTTACGAGACGAACGGTTATTCTTTGCTTTGGGTGCAGAACGGCCGCGTCCGTGCTCAGGGGTTGGCCGTGATCGAGCTCTTACGAAATGCAAACGCCAAAGGACTCGACCCCGAAGACTACGACGGCTCACGATGGCAGGGCCGCCTCCTCAGGCTCGGACAAAAGCCGTCTGAACAAGACTTGCTCTCGTTCGATACCGCGCTTACGGTCTCGGCGATGCGCTACGTCCGTGCCATCCACTGTGGCCGCGTAAATCCTAAGGAATTCAAGTTTCAGCTCGATATGCAGGAGGGGAAACAACTCCCGTTGGCGGAATTTATTCAGACTCATGTCGTGAATGCGAGCGATGCAGCCGCCGAAATCCAGAAGCTGGAACCGCCCTTCTTAGGGTACCGGAAGTTGCTCGCGCTCTTGCCGGTTTATGAAGGATACGCAAACCAAGTTGAGGGAGAGAAGCTGCCAACGGTCACGAAGACTGTGCGGCCCGGCCAAACCTACGCTGGCGTGGTCCCCTTGGGGCGGTTTCTTCAAATCATCGGCGACATTCCTGCCGGCGTACAACTGAATCAGAATGCAACCATCTATGAGGGCGCGCTCGTCGAGGGCGTGAAGCATTACCAGGACAGACATGGGGAAACGCCCAGCGGCAACCTTGACGCGCGCACCATCAATGAACTCAATACGCCCCCGGCGGCCCGCATTCGCCAGATCAAGTTGACGCTCGAACGGTGGCGCTGGCTTCCGCATTCCTTCCCCCAACCGCCAGTGGTTGTGAACCTTCCTGAATATCGTGTACGCGCGATGAACCCGGATGGCACTGTCGCCTTCTACAAGAACGTCATCATTGGAAAAGCCTACGGCCACAAGTCTCCGGTCTTTCAGAAAGATATCCAATACGTGGTTTTCCGTCCCTACTGGGAAGTGACTCCCAGCATTCAGCGGAGCGAAATCGTGCCGCACATCCAGAAAGACCCGAACTACATCGCCAAGCATAATTTTGAAGTGGTCACGCCCAAAGGCGAGGTCGTAACCGACAATCAGGTGAGCGCGGAGGTTTTGGAAGGCATAAGATCGCTTCACCTGATGGTGCGGCAAAAGCCCGGTGAAACGAACTCCCTGGGCCTGGTGAAGATCATTTTCCCCAATCCCGACAATGTGTACCTGCATGGCACAGATGCTCCGGGACTATTCTCGCAGGACATCCGCGATTTCAGCCACGGATGCATTCGGGTAGAAAAGCCAGAGGACCTGGTTGCCTGGGTATTGCGAAACAATCCTGGCTGGGATTTGGAGCGGGTGAAAGCCACAATGAACGGCGAGAAAAACAATCTTCAGGTGAACCTGGCCACGCGAATTCCGGTTCTTATCGTCTACGGCACGGCTACGGTAAACGAGGAAAATCAGATTCGGTTTTTCGACGATATCTATGGTTATGACGCAGAACTTGAGAAAGCATTGACCGCCGGTTATCCCTACGCCTGGTAGTAACTTGAACCGGGTGCCAGCACACCGCATCTAACTTAGAATGGGCTTAATGCGGCAATACATTTCGAATGGGAGTGAAGCAACAAGGGCGTCATCGCCGACAAAAACGAGCAAATCCAGCCTTCGTCGTTTGTCGCTGATTCTCCTGTTTTTGCTGGCCCCGCTGCTTGGGCACGGCGGTACAGAGTCTGCGTCCGCGGCCACACAGGAGTACCGGCTCCGCTTCTATCACACTCACACGGGTGAGTGGCTGAATGTTGTCTATCGTCGCGGTGATCAATACATTCCCGACGCGCTAGACCAACTCGATCACTACTTGCGCGACCACCGCACTGGAGACGTGCGCCATTTCGATCCTCGCCTCTTCGACCTTCTCCATGACCTGACCGCGTCGCTCGGCGATTCCGGTGGTGAAATCGATGTGATTTGCGGCTACCGTACGCCCTGGAGCAACGAATTCCTGCGCACGCGCAACCCGCACACCGGCGTGGCGCAGCACAGCCTGCATATGCAAGCCGAAGCCATCGACATTCGCCTGCGTGGGGTTCCGACATCGGAACTGCGTGACGCAGCCCTGCGCCTGCATCGCGGAGGAGTGGGGTACTATCGCAGCTCCGACTTCGTGCACGTCGACGTCGGGCGTGTGCGCAATTGGTAGTCGCTGTTCAACGCTCCAAGAAAAGAGATCAGTTCCATCTCAGTCTGCGCCGGTGGGGTTCTTGAGAAGAATGCTTGGCTGCTTCCAAAGACTGGAGAAAGGAAGGCGTTTATGCAACCAAAGGTGATGACTACTGCACCTCGGTCGGCAAGGTGAAATGAAAGGTTGTGCCGCGTCCGTCGTTGGCCATTGGCCACAATCGGCCACCATGCGACTCCACAATGGTACGACTGATGGCCAGCCCCATTCCGCTGCCTTGCAGTTTGGTCGTGAAGAACGCAGAAAATATCTGGTCAACACTTCCAGCCGGCAGTCCCGGCCCCGTGTCGCTGACCGAGAACAATAGTTGCCCGTCCTGCAGTTGCGATCTCACCGTAAGTTCTCCGCCCGATTCATTCATAGCTTCGATGGCATTGAGCATGAGATTCATGAAGACTTGTTGCAATTGGACGCGGTCCGCCATGATTTTAGGGAGTTCGGTGGCAATCTCTGTACGCATCTCAATGGAGAATCGCGTGGCCTCGCCCTGGAGCAATGCGAGCATTTCGTCGATAACCCCGTTCACGTCAACCAATTCACGCTCTGAATGAGACTTTCTGTAGAAGGAACGTATCCGATCGATGATCTCAGCCGCACGTTTCCCATATCGATCGATTCTGGTCGCAGCGACACGGGCCCTTTCGACGTTTGGCGGGGTATGCGCCAGCCACTCAATGCAACTGTTGGCGCTGGTGATGGCGGCCGCGATTGGTTGCTTGATTTCGTGCGCCAAGGAAGCGGCCATTTCCCCCAACATGCTCACACGATTGATGTGTGCCAAATCGTCTTCGAGCAGTCTCAGCTTTTCACGTTCTTGCTCGGCAGATTTGAGCGCTGTGATGTCGGTCGAGCTGCCTACGAACCCCTCCAAGTCTCCGGCCTTGGAAACAATGGGATGGCCGACAGTGCGGATCCACTTTACCTTTCCATTCGGTAAAAGGATACGGAACTCGTGATCGTGATCGGCCTTTTCCGCGATCGCCCGTTCGACCTCGCTCGTCCACCTAAGACGATTCTCCGGGTGGATGCGTTCCACAACTTCTTTCCAAGTTGGCTCTCTCTCATCTGAATCGAATCCGTAAATCCGGTACCACTCCTCGGAGAGGTGCACCACCTTCCGATCCGGTAAGTGCCAAGCCCAGCTAGCCGTATGGGTCAGCTTTTGCGCCTCGCTCAAGTGCGCTTGGCGACGCTCCAACTCCTGTGTCAGTAGCTCTTGCTCGGTGACATCCATTGCCGTGCCGATAAATCCGATGAGGACTTCCTCTTTAATGACAGGAATACCGACACAGCGAATGTAACGTAGCGCTCCGTCCGGGCGAACAATTCTCTTTTTCTCATCGCAGCCAACGCGTTCCGCACACATTCTCTTTATGGTGTTGGCCATAAAGTCGCGGTCTTGTGGGTGAATGGTTGCCAGATACTCCTCAAGTGTGGGCGCACCCTTCTGCGAATCGAGGCCATAAATCTGAAACAACTCTTGAGACCAGTAATCAAAGAAACCCGAAGGATTGAATGCCCAACTTCCCATATGAGCGAGGCGTTGCCCTTCGCTGAGATACTGCTCACTAAGGCGCAGTTCCTCCGTTAGTCGCTCTTGCTCCGTAACATCTATGCCTGTCCCAAGGAAGCCCTGGAAAATCCTTCCTTGTGTGACCGGAACACCCACACAACGTACATGACGAATCTCTCCGTCAGGCCGCACAATTCGTTTTGTGTAGTCGAATGCAAGATGGTCATCCAACATTTTCGCAATGGCTTGTTTCATGAACTCGCGATCTTCCGGGTGTACAAGATCCAAGTATTCTTCTACGGTTGGCGGCTTGCCAACCGGATACAGACCATAGATGCGAAATAACTCGGAGGACCAGTAACTGAATCCTGCAGCGTCGAATGCCCAGCTGCCCATGTGGGCAAGGCGCTGCCCCTCAGCGAGATAAAGTTGGTTTTGTTGAAACGCTTCTTCTGCGCGTTTGCGATCTTCGATGTCCGTGAGAGTCCCGTACCATCTAATAATTCTTCCATTATGATCGCGAAGTGGGACACCACGCACCAGAAACCAGCGATATTCCCCATCGGCGGCGCGACGGAACCGCGCCTCGTCTTCGAAAACCTGCCCGGTTGCAACAGAGCTGCGCCACTTTTCGGAATGGCGCACAAGATCTTCGGGATGGATCGCACGCTGCCAACCTGTGCCTGAAGTCCTCTCGACAGAAAGCCCGGTGTATTCAGTCCAGCGCTTGTTCACAAATGTATTGGAGCCGTCAGACGATGTCGTGAAAGTCATCGCTGGAATTGTTTCAACGGCCTCTCGCAGATGCTTTTCCTGGCTCCTGAGCTGGTGAACGCGCCATCGATGAAGTGTCCAAAGCAGCGCAATAAGGACGGCGACGCACGACAATCGGAACCAATTCGTCTGGTAATAGGCCGGAGCGACGAAGAAATCTAGCGACGTGCCGGCTTCGTTCCATAGGCCGCTGTTGTTGCAAGCCTTTACCCGGAAGGTGTAGTTTCGCGGCGAGAGGTTGCTGTAGAAAGCTTGCCTTCGAGTTCCGGCATCCTGCCAATCGCGATCATAGCCTTCCAGCTTGTACTGGAAATGCACCTTTTGGGGAACGACAAAGCTCAAAGCCGTATAGTCAATCTCAAGATCACGTGTAAGGGCGGGAAGATGGAGGCCGCTCTGAGGCGAATACGTCTTTCGATCAGCGATCACATCTTCGATATGCACAGGCGGCGGGATGGGGTTGCTGAGTGGACCATCAGGATCGATCATTTGAGCGACAGCGTCATTTGCGAACCATAAGCGGCCATCGTTTGACCGGGTTGCAATCGGGCGAAAAGGAGGGAGATAGGGCTGGGCGCCGTCGAAGACATCGAACAGATCGAACTTTACCTTTAGGTCGGGATGTTCACGCCACCGTTGGAGGTCGTCTGACTTGATCTCAATCAGTCCACACTCGGCATATAGCCAAAGATCGGAGTGCTTGTCGGTCACGAGACCGTAGATTCGGTTACAGGGCAAGCCGTCGAGGGTGTGCTGACTATCACCTCTCCGCTCCACTAGGCCGTGGTCGCTTGCCACCCACACCGAGCCGTCGGAATTTGCCAGTACCTGACTAACCCGCGCGTTTGCGTCCTTGAGGGGAAAGACTTGCACTTGATCATTTCGATATCGCGCCAGACCTCCTTTAATCAAGCCCATCCAGAAACCCCCATGCGGATCGGCTGCCAGAGAAACGACGTCTAGTCCCAGGTCCGAAATCTCCTTGACGAATCTGCCATCTCGAAAGCAAATCAATCTTGTGGGACGTCCAGGGGGAGTACGAAATGCCGAAACCCAAACATTGTTGTCCTTGTCCTCGGTCATCGCCACAACGACCCCTACGGGTCCGTGATCGGGACGTTGGATAACTCTGAACTTGCTGTGCTCGTAAACAAATAGTCCATTGTCCAATCCCACCCAAAGCCGGCCAGCGTGATCTTCGAATAGCGAGGTGACGCGATCAGCGCGAAGCCCCTGCTTTGGGCCGATGGATGAAACAACGTTCCCGCGCACAAAATCCAACTCTCCATGGTTCCCGATCCAGACGGTCCCGTCACGAGCGGCAAATATGGACTCGACGGCGTCGCCTGCACCGAGCCCCTCATGTGCAGAGAAACTGACAACTGGAATGTTGCGGAAACAATCGACACCCCCGGCCGTGGTCAACCACAAGTTACCTTCTCTGTCTTCGAAAAAGCTCTCAACGGTGTCGCCCGAGAGGCCATCCGCGCTCGCAAAATGATCCACGTTGCCCTCGTGAACCCGGTACATGCCGGTTTCGTAAGTCGCAATCCATAATGCGTCATGCCGGTCCAGATGCAAGCTGCTAACACTCAACTTACTCCCGTCGAGTGCTGGGGTGATGAATGTTTTCCAGGAATTACTTACCAGTTGTTCCAGGCCCAGCCCGTGGCCGGGGTGCCAGAGGCCCACCCAAACCGATCCATCAGGAGCGACAGCGAGGTCCGATATACCAGCCAATCCTGCGTTTGACTTTAGTCCCGGCAACTCGTATGAGGTGGAAGAACCTGGTTTCCATCGGAAGAGTGCGGTGGCCCCTCCAATCAGAAAATATCCGAGATTGTCTTTGATCAACACGTTGGCATACGGCGGCACTCCATCGTTCGGTGCATAACATGTCGCTATAGATGCTGCGATTTTACAAACACCTCCGGCTTGAGTTCGTGAACGTGCTATCCAAATCGTGCCGTCACCATCCTCATAGATCGAGTTCACACGGCCCGCTGTCTCCGGAAAAGTGAACAATTGACCGTTTTTCCAGTGCGCCAGGCCGGACGCTGTTCCAATCCACAGGCTCCCGTCAGTCGCGCCCAAAAGTGAAATCACGGCTGGGTTGGGAAGCTGCTTTCCGGCAGGCGGAGCAAAGGGTACAAAGCGAACACCGTCGAAGCGCAATAGCCCCGCATGCGTCCCAATCCACACGTATCCGTCGGTTGTTTGGGTTATGGCATCGGGTGCTCCCGCGAAGGCGCCATCGCGCACGCGCCAGGCAGTGTGGGCATACTGAGAAATCCGCAGGTCCGGATCAAGCGCGAGCGCACGGGGAGGCGCGACCGGCAGCCAGCCAGCCAGCACCGTACCCAGAGCCAGAAGGTGTTTTGCTCGTCTTCGTAAAATGCTCATCGTGCTCACATTACCTAAAGAGCGGTCGTTACCAGCACGCAGTGTCTTTGTCCCGCGGAGCAACGCGCAGTAGACCAGTTTATCGGAACCGAATTGGGTCCGATGAGGCGTTCGCAGATCGAGCCGCTAACTTCCAGTGCTGTCTACGCCCGGAACATCTGTTGTTTCTTGGGGGACGGGTCGTGAAATTCCTAGTCTCTTCATCTTGGCCAGGAGTGTGGTTCGCTTTAGCCCGAGTTTCGCCGCTGCGCCGCGCGGTCCACCTACGATCCATCCGGCCTGTTCAAGCATTTCGACGATCAGGGCGCGATCGGAGTCTTCCAAGGTCATCGATGACTGGAACGTTCGGGTACGATGCAGACTGGAGATCATGAACTCCGTTTGCTTTTTGTGAAGGGGGTTCGGGAACACGCCATCCCGGGAAAGGATGACCGCGCGTTCCACCAGATTCTGCAACTCGCGGACGTTGCCAGGCCAGGAATACCACTGGAAAGCGGCCATGGTTTCTGGAGAAATCGAGTCAACCTGTTTTCCCATGCGGCGACTCAAGATCTTGACAAAATGCATTACCAGCGCCGGGATGTCTTCGCGGCGATCGCGCAGCGCCGGCAGCAAGATGGGGAAAACGTTCAGACGATAGTACAGATCACTGCGGAACTGACCGCGCGCGACCATCTTGACGAGATCCCGATTGGTTGCCGCTACCAGCCGAACGTCCACCTTGTGCGTTCGTCCGCTTCCTAAGCGCTCGAACTCCTGTTCCTGCAGCACGCGCAGCAGTTTTGGCTGCAGGGCAGGAGGAATGTCGCCTACTTCATCCAAGAACAGGGTGCCTTTGTCAGCCATCTCGAAGCGCCCGATCTTTTGCGCGATTGCTCCCGTGAATGCGCCTTTCTCGTGACCGAACAGCTCGCTTTCCAGAAGATCCAGTGGAATCGCCGCGCAGTTCAGCTTAATGAAAGCCTGTCCGCAACGCTGACTTGCATTGTGGATGGCATGTGCGATGAGTTCTTTTCCGGTGCCAGTTTCACCTTCGATAAGGACAGTCGAGTCTGTAGGAGCAACCTGCTCGACCTGATCAAGAACAGACTCGAGGGGCGCGCTATTGCCTATGATCCGCTCGAAAGTTCGCTCCACCTGGTCCGTCACAGGGTCCATGATTGTCAGATAATCTCCCATAGAAACCTCTATACTCGCCACGCGGACTGCGATAATGCGAGGGCCTCACACATTCAGAGCGGAACGAACCCTCTTCAGCAATAGTTGATGATCGAACGGTTTTGCCAGGAACTCGACCGCACCGCGTCTCATGGCTTGAATCCGCATCTTGGCGTCTCCATGAGCAGTTATAAATATGATGGGAACGTTGCATCCCTCGTCTTTCAGCCTCGCCTGCAACTCCAGACCCGACATCTTTGGCATCCGGACGTCAACGATCAGACAAGCAACCTTGCGATGCAAATCCGATTTGAGAAAATCTTCCGCGGACCCGAAGGATCCGGCCACAAGCCCGGCCGCCTCCATAAGGTCGCGCAGCGAATCCTGCATGGCCTCGTCGTCATCAATGATTGCAATTAATTTGGACGTTTGGTCCACCTGCATGCCCTGAGCCTAGCGTGACAGCCCAACGTGGGGCAATCAAACTTTAGGCGGGAAAAACTAGCCTTTGGTAGGTTAGACCGCTATTTTCTATGGTCGGAGATTCGATGCCGGCGGACGGGAGGTAGCGGATTATAGGGGCCTGACCTTGTCGGCCATTCTCACCAGCTCAGGTAAGGATTTAGCCTGCATCTTTTTCATGACCTGGCTGCGATACATTTTGACGGTCGCTTCAGTGGTCCCCAGTTCCGCTGCAACTTGCTTGTTGAGCATTCCGGAGGTGACCAGGTTCATTACTTCGCGCTCGCGAACGCTGAGTCCTTCATGACGATGTCGCAGTTCAGCTAACTCTCGTTCTTTCTCGCGCACAACGCGAGCTCGAGTAAGCGACCGCTGAATCGCATCGAGTAGGTCCTGTTGTCTGAATGGCTTGGTGAGAAACTCAACCGCGCCAGACTTCATGGCCTTGACCGACATCGGGACGTCTGCATGCGCAGTGAGAAAGATTATGGGAATTCTCATTCTTCCCTTTTTCAGCTCTCGCTGAAGATCCAGGCCACTGATACCGGGAAGTCTCACATCCAAAATCAGGCAACTGGGAACGTCACCACGCGTTGTCGCTAAGAATTCTTGTGCAGTTCCAAAAGCCTGAGAGTGCAGGCCGACGGATTCCAGCAGCTCCTGAAGAGACTCACGCACGTCAGCATCATCATCGACGATGAATACGGTCGTCACGTCTTGCGCACTCATTCACCCGTGCCCCTATCAAAAGTACGGTGAAAACACTATGTCACAAGCTTCTGCTTGCTGCGCCGGCTCGCTTGGCTAGGTCGCCATAGATTGTATCGGATGGTGCGCGCTGGATGGCGCTCTGCCTAGGCTACCCGGCTGCGGCCAGTCTGGATCAGGGTCGGCGCCGGGCTACCGTTCAGCACCGCATCCACATTGTCCAGGGCCAGCATGCCCATGGCTGTACGGGTTTCAATCGTTGCGCTGCCGATATGCGGCAATAGAAATGTATTTTTCAGCGAAACGTATCCGGGATGAAGTTTTGGCTCGCCTTCAAATACGTCGAGTCCGGCAGCGGCGATCCGACCGCTTTTGAGAGCAGCGATGAGGTCGTCGTCGACCACCAATCCTCCGCGAGCGGTGTTTACCACGATGGCCTCGGGGGGCAGAAGGCTTATGGCTTTGGAGTTCAAGAAATGGTGGGTCTGAGGAGTCTCCGGTGCGTGCAAGCTCAAGAACTGGCTTGCGCGAAGCAGATCCGACGGATCATGGTGGTAGACAGCATCGCCTACGATTTCCGCAGGTAACTCCGTAGCATTGGAATAGTGAATCCTCATTCCGAATCCTCGCGCACGACACGCCACCGCCTGCCCCACGTGCCCCATGCCCAAAATGCCGAGGACTTTGCCGCCGACTTGCCATCCCAAGAGCATGTCCGGGCTCAAGGGTCGCCACGCTCCGGTTCGAACCAGTTCCTGAGCCTCGTAAGCGCGACGCGAAGCACCCAGCAAAAGCAGCATTGCGATGTCGGCTGTTGCTTCACTGTTGACACCAGGGGTATAAGCGACCGAAATTTTCCTGCGAGCAGCAGCTTCCAGATCGATATGCTCAAAACCCACCGAGTATGTGGCGACGATTTTTACGGTGGGCGAAACATTCTGGAAAAACTCGGAGTCCAACCGATCCGCCGGCGTGACAAACAGGGCGTCGGCTCCTTCGGCCACGGAAAGCAGCTCCTGCTGGGTGAAAGGAAACTGCTTCGGGTTTCGCCGGGCGACGTAATCGCGGTCGATACGGTCTTCAACTTCCTTCGGATAACGGCTGGTCACCACCAGAATGGGTTTCGTCATACCCAATATCTCCTTCCACGCGCCGTGGGCGATACAAAGCTGCTCGGCTGCATTTCGATAGCTACGAGAGTCATGGGAGGGCAGCTCAGACGATACCCACGTTTCGCTTCATCTCCTTGATCACCGTATCCAGCCTGCCGCTCAGCACCTGCTTGGCGAAACTGAGAGTGAACCCCTTGACGGTGTGCAAAGGTGAATGGGAAGGCATGGCGAGCGCAAAGGGATCGACGACTGCGTCGACAACGATGGGGCCATCTTTGTATGCCAGAGCTTCGGCCAGACCTTCTCGAACGTCCGCGGGGTCCTCGATACGAATTCCTTTCGCTCCCATCGCCTCAGCAACTTTCGCAAAATTCGGATTCTTGAAGTTCACGCCAAACGGAATAAAGCCAGCCTCCTGTTGTTCGATATGGACGAAGTCGAACTTCTCGTTGTTGAGAATGACTTGCACCACGGGAGTTCGTCGTTCTACCTGTGTCAGCAGATCGCCCAGTCCCATCATGGTGAAGCCACCATCGCCGCATAACGCGATGCACTGTCGGCCGGGATATGCCAGAGCACATCCGAACGCGTAGGGAGCGGCGTCAGCCATAGACGCCCAGGAGAATGAGCCAAAGAGCCTGCGGTTCTTTCCACCGGAGATATGTCTCGCCAGCCAGATACAGGCCGTACCCGTGTCGGCAAAAAACATTGCGTCATCCGAGGCGAGCTCGCTCAGCGTCGCGGCGAGGAATTCAGGACGTATCGGTTTTATCGACGGTCCCTTCTCGACATAGTGCTGCAGCAGTTTGTGGAATGCTTCCGTGTGCGCAAGCTGCTTCGCTAGGAAATCTCCATTCGTCTTTTCTCCCACGGCTGGAAGCAATGCACTGACCGTCGACTTGATATCCCCCACAAGGCCAAGATCTACCGCCGTACGGCGACCGATGTGCTTCGGATTCTTGTCGATCTGAACCTTTTTCACGCTGGCGCCGGGAAGGAATTCGGAGAACGGAAAATCCGTTCCCAGCATTAGCAAGAGTTCGGCTTCGTTGATTGCGTTGTACGCCCCCCCATAACCGATCAGCCCGGTCATGCCAACGGCGTTAGGATTGTCATGCTCCAGCCATTGCTTACCGCGGAAGGCATAGCCGACGGGGGCCTTCAGCTTGCGCGCCAGTTCCACCACTTCGTCGCGACCTTCTCTGCAGCCGTCCCCACCAAAGATCGCCACTGTTTTCGCTTCATCGATCATCCTCACCAATTTGTCGAAGTCTTTCTCGGAAGGCTTCAGAATAGCTGGCGCTGCGATGGTGAAATCAGTAGGCTCGTCCGGAGCATTGGCGGACGCTACATCGCCAGGTATGGCAAGAACGGTGGGTCCCTTTTCCAGAACAGCCGTGAGGATGGCGGTGCTGATGACCGCGCGGGCCTGCTCCGGATTAACCAGCCTTGCGGTATAGAGAGAAGCCGCCTCGAAAAATTTGTACGGGTTCAATTCTTCGAGCGCAGATGTGTCAATAATGCTCGACTCTACATCCCCCGCGATGGCGATAACGGGTGCTCCTTCTTTCCGCGCATCCATCAGTCCGTTGAACAAATGGACAACACCCGGCCCCGCAGTTCCGCACACCGCTACGGGGTTACCCGTGAAATAAGCCTCCGCGACCGCGGCAAACCCTCCATATTCCTCATGACGAACGAGAACAAACTCGATTGTGCCATTTCGGCGCAGTGCGTCCACCACAGGATTCAGAGCATCTCCGACGATTCCATAGCAGCGTTTGACACCAGCCTTCGCCAGCATCTCCCACAATACGTCTGCAACTTTTTTCGACATAAGAACCTCCCTGATTTCCTTGTGGACATAATATCGGCACCGCGCAACTCACTTTCAGCGTTTTACCTAACCGTTATGCCTATCCTGCAACTCTTGGGCAATTCTGTATTTCCGGTGTTGAGGTCACTGATTCCATGCCCCCAGTACACAACTTTGCCGAGAGCGCGAAGTCTGATTACCGGAGCAGATTTTCCTTGGCGAGATCGATAATTTCGTCCCCGCGTCCATTAAGGATGGCTCTCAGCATGAAGAGGCTGAAACCCTTGGCCTGCTCATAGGTGATTGTCGGCGGCATGGCGAGTTCCTGTCGAGCTACGGAGACTTCGACCAGCGCCGGGCCATCGTATTCAAGTGCTCGCGCAATTGCGGGTTCCACTTGATCCGCAGTTTCGGCTTTCAATCCTAGAAGTCCCGCCCCCTCCGCAATTTGAACGAAGTCTGGATTGCGCAAATCGGTGGCGAAGTTCAGAACACCGGCGGACTTCATTTCCAGCTCGACAAAGGCCAGCGCGTCGTTCTTGTAGACGATCAGCTTCACTGGCAACTCGTGCTGCTTCAGGGTCAGCAGATCGCCCATCATCATCGCAAGCCCACCATCACCCGACAAGGTGATTACTTGACGGTTAGGATAGGTAGCCTGCGCACCGATTGCCTGGGGAAGGGCATTTGCCATCGAACCATGGTTGAACGAACCAAGCAGTCTGCGACGGCCGTTCATCGTGAGATAGCGCGCGGCCCAAATCACCGGAGTTCCTACATCACACATGAAAATGGCATCTTGGGCCGCGAGTTGATCGAGTACGCGCGTGACGTATTGCGGGTGAACGGGTTTTTGACCGGGATGCCCGGTCGCCAACTCATCCAGACTTTTGCGCGTCTTGCGATAATGTTCAACACATTTCTTTAAATGCGTCGTGTCTGAATTTTGCGACAGTTTCGGCAGCAACGCCTGAAGCGTGGTCTTTATATCTCCGACCAGGCCGAGGTCAACTTTGGTGCGGCGGCCGATCTGTTCTCCCCGAAGATCGATCTGTACTATGGTTGCGTCCTTGGGATAAAACGGCTGATAGGGGAAGTCAGTGCCCAGCATCACCAACACATCGCAATCCATCATTGCGAAGTAACCGGAAGAAAATCCGAGCAGCCCGGTCATGCCGACGTCGAATGGATTATCGTACTCGATGAATTCTTTCCCGCGATAGGCGTGCAGGATTGGCGCCTGGAGCTTGCCGGCGAACTCGATCAGTTCCGTGTGAGCTCCCGCACAACCGGCGCCACCAAAAATGGTGATTTTCTTCGACCGATTCAGGAGTTTCGCCAGGCCGTTGAGTTCCTCTTCGGAGGGGCAAACCGTTGGCGATGGTTCATGGTAGTGCACCCGCGGGTGATCGATGACAGCCTCTTTCATGGCGATGTCACCAGGTAAAGCGATAACCGAAACACCACGCCTGGAAATCGCGGTTTGCATCGCAATTTCGAGCACCCGCGGCATCTGGTCAACGTTCGACACCAGTTCACAGTAATGGCTGCATTGCGCGAATACATGCTCAGGGCGGGTTTCCTGAAAATATGAGCTGCCCAATTCGGCGCTCGGAATCTGTGCCGCGATTGCGACCACGGGAACCCGGCTGCGCTGGCAATCATAAAGCCCGTTGATCAGGTGAAGGTTGCCCGGGCCGCAACTCCCGGCACACACCGCCAAGCTTCCGGTCAAATGGGCCTCGGCCCCAGCGGCGAAAGCTGCCGTCTCCTCGTGTCTTACATGGATCCACTGAAGGTCCTTTCTCTCGCGAATCGAGTCGGTAATGCCGTTAAGCGAGTCACCAGGAACTCCATAGATCCTGCGAACCCCGGCTTCAGTTAGGACTTTTGTCACCAGATCCGCTACTCTTTTTCCCATTCGTGAAACACTCCTTTTCTCGATCGCCGAGATATCCATCGGTCTGCAAGCAATTACCCTGCCAGAAGTCCGCAGAAACAAGCCACATTTGATCTGCGCGGACCGATGTTCATTCCCGCGATTGCGTGACGACACAGATGACACTTGACGCAAAAAGGCACAGGGATGACACTGCCGCCGATGTATTGGTCACCGTGCGAAGTTAGTAACCGAATTGACAGCGTTCAAAACCGTTGGTAGCGTTGGCAGGAAAACGCTGAGCGTTCCGTTTGGTAGCACGCTTGCTCTCTATCTCATTACGGTAAGGATCGAAGTTGGCGTCTCAACCGCAGCCAAGGCCGGACGAGTGCGGCCCGCCTGCGCGGACGCAATTTTGTCTTGAACGGAAGAAGGTAAATTGACGCCGAGAATGAAATCGAGCTTGTGCTGCTCATGGCGGATTGCACTTCTTATATTTTGGTCCGCGAGCTCACTTTGGGCATTCGGGCCAGACGGCTCATCCGTTCATGGCACGAACATTTTCGCTCCCGCGTCCACTCCCGCCAAGTCAATCGCTGACCTGTCTGTCTTCGTGCTTGTCATTACCGGAATCATCTTTCTCGTTGTTTTTGCCCTACTGATCTACTCCGTCGTCAAGTTTCGTGCGAAGGGTGGGGATGGTGGCCGGGAACCGGCTCAGGTGTATGGGAGTACGCAGATTGAACTGGCATGGACGATCACTCCGATTTTGATTGTAGTGGTTCTGTTTCTGGCCACCGCGCGAGTGATCCACGCGATCCAGGATGCTCCAGAACCGGCGGGCGCCGTACATGTGATCGCGATTGGACACCAATATTGGTGGGAATTTCGCTATCCGAAGCTGGGGATCGTCACCGCCAACGAACTGCACATCCCCGTGAGCGGTCCTGATCATCCGACGCCAACGTTCGTGCAATTGCTCTCAGTCGACACCGACCACAGCTTTTGGGTGCCGGAACTTGCAGGTAAGATGGACCTGATTCCGAACCACCCTAACCGCATGTGGATGGATCCGCAGCGCATGGGCATTTTTCTTGGCCAGTGCGCGCAGTACTGCGGGGCTCAACACGCCAAGATGCTACTCCGCGTTTCAGTGGACGATTCAACGGATTTTGCCGCCTGGGTGCGCACCCAGCAGAAACCCGCAGACGAAGACGCTGGTGCAATTGCCGGCAGGCGGGTGTTTGAGAGTAATGCCTGCATGAACTGCCATGCTGTGGGCGGAACTCCAGCGGACGGGCGCTTTGGCCCTGATCTAACCCATTTTATGAGCCGCGCCACGCTTGCAGCGGGGGCCGCTGAAAACACACACGACAACCTCCGTCTTTGGATCCGAAACCCCAGCGCGATCAAACCCGGGGCACTGATGCCCGCCATGAAGCTGAGCGACGCGGACCTGGATGCCGTGGTGAGTTACATGGAAACACTTAACTAGAACGCTCGGAAAACTGATTATGGCATCAGATGCGATCACCGTTCCTGTCGGCCAAATAGAAGCCAGACCCTGGGTCGACGAGCTTCATCAGTGGTTAACCACTGTCGATCATAAGAGGCTTGGAATTCTCTACATTCTCTCGTCTCTATTGTTCCTCGTGGTTGGTGGGGTGGAAGCACTCATCATCCGCATTCAGTTGATGCATTCACACAACAACTTCGTTTCACCGGAAGTTTTCAACCGCATGTTCACCATGCATGGGACGACCATGATTTTTTTTGTGGCCATGCCCATCTTGTTCGGATTTGCCAATTACCTGGTCCCCTTGATGATCGGTGCGCGCGACATGGCTTTTCCGCGCTTGAATGCCTTCAGTTTTTGGCTGTCGTTTCTGGGTGCACTTCTTCTTTATTTCAGCTTCCTCGGAGGAAGCGGCTTGTACGGCGCCGGAAACGCACCCGACGTTGGTTGGTGGTCGTACGCGCCCTTGGGCGCGCGAGCCTTCTCGCCTGGCCATAGTTCCGACTATTGGACTCTGGCGTTACTCGTCTCCGGGTTTGGGAGCATCGGAACCGCGATCAACATCATTGCGACAATTCTGTGCTTGCGATGCCCAGGGATGAAGATCAATCGCATGCCGCTGCTAGTGTGGATGAACCTTGTCATGGCAGGAATGGTTTTGATTGCGATTACGCCCCTATCGGCCGCTCAAATTATGCTGCTCATCGATCGCTATTTGGGTGGCCATTTCTTCGATACCCAGGCCGGCGGATCAGCGGTCCTCTGGATGCACTTCTTTTGGATCTTTGGACATCCCGAAGTCTACGTTCTGATCATTCCTTGTTTTGCTTTCATGTCGGAAATCATTCCCGTCTTTTCGCGGAAACCGATTTTCGGATACCCCGTGATGGTCGCCGCGACCATCTGCATCGCGTTCGTGAGCATGAGCGTTTGGGCGCACCACATGTTTACGATTGGAATGAACTCCTACGCCAACAGTTTTTTTACCCTGACCACGATGGTGGTAGGTATTCCCACAGGAATTAAGATTTTCAACTGGATCGGCACCATGTGGGGCGGAAGGATCCAATTCAAAACGGCGATGCTGTTCAGCATCGCATTTCTGTTTCAATTTCTCATCGCCGGTTTGACAGGCATCATGATGGCCGCCTCGCCGTTCGATTGGCAGCTGAGCCTCTCCTATTTTGTAGTGGCGCACTTCCACTATGTGATCGTGGGCGGAATTCTTTTTGCCCTCTTCGCCGCGTTCTATTACTGGTACCCCAAAATGACGGGCCGCATGCTGAGCGAACGCTTCGGGCAATGGCATTTCTGGCTCTTCCTCGTCGGATTCCATCTGACCTTCGACGTGATGCACATCCCGGGATTACTCGGTATGCCGCGCCGGATCTACACCTACGAGCCAGGTCGCGGTTGGGACACATTGAACTTAATCATTTCGATCGGCGCGTTCATTCAGGCGATCGCGATTCTTGTATTCGTCGCAAATCTCATCATCTCTTACTTCAAGGGAGCCAGGGCTGGTAACGATCCTTGGGACGCATGGACACTGGAATGGTCCACGTCGTCGCCGCCCCCTGCATATAACTTTGCAACGGTTCCGGTAGTGGCGAGCCGACGCCCGCTCTGGGACCTCAAGCATCCAGAAGATCCCGATAGCCGCTATGAGTAAGGGTGAAAGTACATGAGCGCGATCACAACCCCGTTTCCAAATGCAACCGGCACCTGGAATCTCCCGTCGCGCGGGAAGGTCGCGATGGCCGGCCTCATCATCGCCGAGTCGGCGATTTTTACGATCTTCGTCGTTGCCTATCTGTTTTACCTGGGTAAAAGCATCACGGGTCCAACACCGCGCGAGGTCCTTGAAACGCCGATCTTCTACACGATTTGCTTGTTGTCGAGCAGTCTGACCATCCACCTTGCAGCGAAGTGTTTGGAACGCGACTACACGCGATTGTTTCTCGGCTTCTGGTCGCTCACCATTGCGCTGGGTGGCTTGTTTCTCTATGGGACGGCGCAGGAATGGCACCGGTTGATCTATGAACAC
>Ga0307478_10000412_pt1 | contig 45291 bp, 47 predicted proteins | sample atmos_gasesECM4C_2_FD_203713 | JGI IMG/M metagenome (GOLD analysis project Ga0307478, IMG submission 203713) | Hardwood forest soil microbial communities from Morgan-Monroe State Forest, Indiana, United States - atmos_gasesECM4C_05 | ecosystem: Environmental > Terrestrial > Soil > Temperate...
TGGTGAACCATCACTGGCCGGGAAATGTGCGCGAGTTGCAGAACATCATCGAGCGAGCCTGCGCGCTGGCGAAGGGAACCGTGCTTGAGGCAGCGGATATTCATTTGGATCTGCGCGCCGCCAAGGCCGCGAACGGCGCGAGTGGATTTCTTCCCGAGGGCATGACGCTGGAACATTGGGAGGACGAAATGATTCAGGAAGCGTTGCGCCGAGCCAATGGTAATAAGAGTCAGGCCGCGCGTTTGCTGGGGCTATCGAGAAACGCTCTGCGCTATCGCTTGTCGAAAATTGGGATTGCGGATGAGAGTGAGAAAGATACGTAGGACAAAGCGAGCATAAGGAAATCTAAGCGGCTAAATCTCGGAGCTTCTCTACTTGCTGCCGTGGTCCGGTTGGAAATTTCCTCCTTGCGCAATTTCCGTCACGCGCAGTTCGTCCATTTCTTTTTTTACCCGGTCGATTGCTGATGGATTCGTTTCCTGCAAAATTGGTCCGTATTCTCTCTGGGCCCGTGACATTGTGCGAGTGTGCATAAATGCGAGACGAAGTGATAGAGTTTCCATTCTGTTGCGCCTCACTTGAAAGATACAACTAGCGTTTAGGTGCGACCTCGCGGATTCGCGCTGGCTACGAAACATTTCTAGCATGTGGAACCGTGGTCGGCGATATTACCGAAGTGTTCAATTTCTGGGGGACGGTGCTGGCCGAGAACCACCACACTGGCCAGCATCAGCCACCGTCTACGGATTCCGCACTCGATTCCCGCTAATCATCGGCTCTTTAATCTTTTAAAAATAAGGAACTTAACGGAATCCGCGTTCGATTTGCATTTGGTACAGTACTTGCTTTAAACATAGCGCATCAATCTCTGGAAATTAGGGTCTAATCAAGCAGGGCAGGCTCCGCGAAGAGGTAAGTTATGAAACATAAACTCATAGCAATGTTTGCAATATTTGTTTTAGCGCTGGCGGGGGCGCTTACGGTTAGCGCGTATGCGCAGACCACCGATGAAGGAGCCGGTCCGTCCGAGCAGCCGAGCGCGCCGATGGAGATGGGACAGCAACAAGCCCCGCCGCCGCAATCCGAGATGCCGGCGCAACCCGGGCAGCCTCAAGCTGGACCACCGCGACTGCCAGGGCAGCCGCCGCAAATGGAAGGCGAGGCTCAGCCCGGCGGGCCATCTGGTGAAGGTCCGGCAAAGGTCGATCAAGGGGTGGGCCGCATCAGCATGATTCACGGCGATGTGTCGACCCAGCGCGGCGACTCGGGCACATGGGCTGCCGCGATCTTGAACCAGCCGCTGGTCAATGGAGACAAAGTTTCAACCGGCGGCAGCGGACGCGCCGAAGTGCAGCTTGATTACGCCAACATCCTCCGCCTGGCATCGAACGCGCAAGCCAACATCGCAAATTTCACGCAAAAATATATTCAGATTCAGGTTGGACAAGGTTTGGCAAACTACTCCGTTTTCGGTGAGAGCGAAGCCGAACCCGAGATTGACACGCCCAATGTCGCCTTGCATCCCGCCCATAAAGATGGAATCTTCCGCATCGAAGTGCGGCCCGATGGCGACTCGATCGTCATCGTGCGCAGGGGTGAAGCTGAAATCTCAACCCCGCAGGGCATTGCTACCCTTAAGCAGGGCGACATGGCAACGGTTCGCGGCGCCGGCGCCGACGCACGTTACAAGGTCAGCCCCGCTCCCGACCGCGATGACTGGGACCAGTGGAACATTGATCGCGACCACATGATCCATAGCGCGAAGGGATGGCAGCACACCAACAAGTATTACGTTGGGGCGGAAGATCTTGATGCCTACGGCCGTTGGGAGAACGTCCCCGACTACGGTCAGGTCTGGGTTCCAAACGAGTCGGATGATTGGGCTCCATACCGCGACGGCAACTGGACCTACGAGCCTTACTACGGGTGGACTTGGGTAGGCTTCGAGCCGTGGGGCTGGGCGCCTTATCACTACGGACGCTGGATGTGGTACGGCGGCGCGTGGGCATGGTGGCCGGGGCCGGTTTGGGGTGCGGGGTTTTATCGTCCATTCTGGTCGCCGGCATACGTGTCATTCTTCGGCTGGGGCGGGGGATGGGGTATCGGATTTGGCTGGGGCGGATGGGGTGGCTTCGGCTGGCTGCCGCTTGGCCCTTGTGACCGCTTCTTCCCGTGGTGGGGTGGATACGGCGGCCGCTTCGGTGTGGTAGCGTTCAATCGATTCGGCACGTTCAACCGCTTTGGCGGGATTGCGCCGCTGCACGGGGGCACGCGGTTCTCCAACGTGGCGAATATCAACGACGCTCACATTAGCCGCGGAGTGTCAACCGTTGGCGCCGGGCAGTTCGGTTCGGGCCGAACCGCGGCAGTGGCGGCAACCCACGCTCAATTGAGCAGTGCGCATATGATGACGGGCAACATGCCGGTGGTGCCCACTCGCGCAAGTTTGTCAGCGAGTGGACGGGCCGCGGCTCCTTCTACGATTCACAACACTGCATCGGAACATTTCGCGGGTACGCAGAGCACTGCGCGGACCGAATCGTTCCAGCAGCAGACCGCGCATCTGCAACAGTCGATGCAGCAGAGCCATTTCTCACCGGTGACGGCGGGACGTTCGACCGGCTCATCTTCATCGGCCACAGAGTCCCGTGGAACGGGATCGCAATTGCAATCGCAGTCGCGAGGAACGTCTTCTGGAGCGACTGCAAATTCTGGCAGACCGAGTGCGGGTACGGCCTCGTCTGCAAGGGACACGAACAATGCAGCTGCGACTGAGCGTTCGCAGTCGGCGGCGCAGGCGTCCTCTCATGGCGAGCCCAATCGGAGTGAGTGGAAGACCTTTACGCCATCCTCGCACGGTAGCGAGACCACGGATCGCAGCGAGAGCAGCGCCACGACCTCAAGCCGCGGCGAAAGTGGAAGCTACTGGAACCGGACTACGCCGAGCTCGGGTTATTCGCGTGGGTCGGCTTCCGGCGGCTATGGCGGAGGCTATTCGCGTCCTCAGCTCAACATGCGCCAGCCTATCGTGCAGCCAAGGTCTTCTGATGGCTACGGTGGTTACCGTGGGTCGTCGCCAAGTTACGGCGGCAGAAGTGGCGGTTATAGCGCCCCTTCGCACACCGCGCCGAGCGGCGGAGGCAGTCATCCGTCCGGTGGAAGCAGCGGGCATTCCGGTGGCGGAGGTCACCACTAGGAACCAAGAGCAGTTGGTTTTCGCAGGCATCGAGTCGGAGTGTGAGGATGAAAAACCGGACCGAGGTGGTCCGGTTTTTCATGTGTTCGAGATTTCAGCAGAGGCTTCGACAAACCGCAGCTACTGTCCCGCGCTGGCCACAGCCGCCGGCGTCATACCCAGCGGACGGTTCAATTCGATTGTCAGCGTAGAGCCAGCAGGCAGGATCGCCGAACGGTGCTTGCTCAGCCAATGTGCTCCAGTAGAGCCTGCGCCCACGATTCCGCCAATCAGAACTCCCGGAGGACCGCCGATTAACCCGCCGATCAGCATGCCGCCCGCAGTTCCGCCGCCAGTTTCCAGTTGATCGCGGCGGTCGTGACCGGAGCCTTTAAATTGGCCCTCCTGGTCAACGTCGGTTCCGTTGCCAACGTTGGTGTCGACCAATGTGGCATCGAGGAAGAGGCGTTCGCCGGTGGGCAGAATCAGAGCTTCCGGCAGAATTCCGATCACCGGCTTGCCCGCGATACGGCGTGGTTCGGCCACCTTGGTGACGCGCCCTTCCACCACGGCTCCGGCGGGTATCACCGTTTTGCCATCGAGCACCACTGCCTGAGTCAGGCTTCCGCGGAAGGGATCACCAGCTTTGTTGCTAAAAGTCGCAAGCGTCGTCTCCAGCTTCACCATCAACGCGGTTCCGGCCGGTACGGGCGAAACTGCCTGCGCCGCAGCCATAGCCGCCAGCAGCAGACTGCAGGGTAGAACCATCCATTTCCTCATAGATTCCTCCTCGGGCATTCGACTACTAGAACCCGCCATTCTTGCTTTTGACTCTAGACCAGGTGAGGGATGGCGGCAAGACACGCCTGAGCGAAGGAACCTGCGAAGGTAAGAGAGGGGCAGTCTGAACGGGAGTGAGCGTCAGCTTGCGGGCTGGATTTTATGCCGCTACCTTGGGCGCAGGGGCGGTCAGTCAGATCGGCGGGAAGCGCCGCCTCAAGACTATTACCAAGGCGGGACGGTCCAAGGTCGCTGCCAAGGCAGCTAAACCGCTAGAAAAAACGCGTCCATGAGCTTCACCGAAATCTAAATATGCTCCGTAACTCATCCTCGATATATCTGTGCGTTGTACAGAGCGGGCAAGCCTTCGTCCATCTCTTGATCGAAGCCCTATTGACATTTAGCTTCGGCTGAAAGTGATGGATTGCCAGACATTCTAGTTGTGGGACTCGACTCTTTCCCTTTACATCGAAGATTGTGACTCGCCTTACGCGCGAAAACCAGAATTTATCGAAATGCGAGGATGGACGACTGCCGTGTGCCCCAGTGCGCCCAACATAGACGCAGTCTCCGTATCTGTCCCAGAAGGCATAGATCAGCCCCTTAGTATTCTTGAATCGAGCGAACCACTTCTCGAACCTCTCCTTCTTGTCGTAAGGGCCGCGACCTTTGATCCGATAATTTCTCCGTGAAGCAACGTGGCTGTCGAATGCTGCTCTGGCTAATTGGTGCGCTAGCGCGTCCGAGGCGATTGCCTGAAGTTTCTCAATGCCAGAGGTGACTTGCTTTCGCCCGAAATTCGGAGGTTTGCCAGCTCCCACCTTGCCTAGTCTCCGCCGCAACCAATCGGTTCGCCGTCTAAATAGCTTGTTCAACTCGCGCTCAAAGGCCTTTGAGAACGCCATAATATGTGACCCTATCGGGAGCGCCGGAATTATCGCACACGCGGCGTATAATGGCCGGAAAAATTAAGCAGGAGTGTCGGACTCAGTGCGGTAACCCGCGTCAACCGTTAATATTGAAGCTCGTCCACTACCCACGATTCCGTAATCTTCCATCCGCTATAATCGAGAGTTTCCTAAACACTGCATGGCGAGAACATACACGGGCACCGGCACACTCACGGGCCGGCGTTTGACTTTCAACTCAGCTTCTCAAAACTCGGTGCGCGTCGATGACGACTCGCGAGTCATTCACTCAGATTCAAACAAGGACGGCAGGAAAATGATGACGAATATTGCGGCAATCATTGGGTGCGAGGTGCTGGATTCGCGCGGCAATCCTACGGTAGAAGCGGAAGTTCAGCTGGCGGACGGAACGGCAGGACGAGCGATCGTCCCCAGCGGAGCATCCACCGGCGAGCATGAGGCCGTGGAGTTACGCGACGGTGACAACACGCGCTTTCTTGGCAAAGGCGTTCTCAAGGCAGTCGAAAACGTGAATGGCGAGATCGCCGATGCGCTGGCGAATTGGGACGCCGTCGACCAGCGCGGCCTCGACCAGAAGATGATCGAACTCGACGGCACGGAGAACAAGGGCCGGCTGGGAGCGAATGCGATCCTCGCGGTTTCGATGGCCGCCGCGCGCGCCTCCGCAAACGCATTTGCCGTGCCGCTTTACCGCTATCTCGGAGGCGCCGGCGCAAATACGCTGCCCACGCCCATGATGAACATTCTCAACGGCGGAGCGCACGCCGACAATAACGTCGACTTTCAGGAATTCATGGTGATGCCGGTGGGCGCGCCCAGGTTTGCCGATGCGCTGCGCTGGGGTGTGGAAGTCTTTCACACTCTCAAGGGAGTGCTCAAGAAGCGAGGCTATAACACAGCCGTTGGCGACGAAGGCGGCTTTGCGCCCTCGGTAAAGTCAAATGTCGAAGCCATCGAAGTAGTGCTGGAGGCGATTCAGCAAGCGGGTTACAAGCCGGGAGAAGAAATTGCAATTGCGCTCGATCCGGCGGCCAGCGAGTTCTATCAGGACGGCAAATACGTTTTCAAAAAGTCCGACAAATCGGCGAAAAGTTCCGACGACATGGTGAAGTTCTGGGCGAAATGGGTGAACGACTATCCCATCGTTTCGCTCGAAGACGGATTGTCGGAAAACGACTGGGACGGCTGGGCGAATCTGACCAAAGAACTCGGCGGCAAGATTCAACTCGTGGGCGACGACTTATTCGTCACCAATGTCGAGTTCTTGCAGGAAGGAATCGACAAGAACGTCGCGAACTCGATTTTGATCAAAGTCAACCAGATCGGTACGGTTAGCGAGACACTCGATGCGATCGACCTGGCGCGGAGAAACGGTTACACCTCGATAATCTCTCATCGTTCGGGCGAAACCGAAGACACATTTATTGCCGATCTCGCGGTTGCAACTGGAGCCGGGCAAATCAAGACAGGCTCCGCCTCACGCACCGACCGCATTGCGAAGTACAACCAGTTGCTGCGGATTGAAGAAGAATTGGGGGACTCGGCAAGATTCCTGGGGCTGAAGGCGCTGAACTATAAGGTGTAAGCCTTCATGCCAAAAGTGAGGGCTTGATGCTCTAATCCTGGCGGGCATCATTTCCATCCGAATGCCCCACAGCTGAATCTAATCCCTATGCGCACTCGTGGAAGGATTATCCGCTTCATCGCGGTAGTCCAGACGGTTTTGTTTCTTACCCATTTCCTGCTGTATCAGACTTGGATGTTTTCTAACGGCGATGCAGCTAGCGCCCGCTGGATCGGCCTGGCACTCGCGCTGCTCTCGGTGAGTTTTGTTACCGCGTCAGTCGCAGCCTTTCGCTACACAAATCCCGCGCTGCGTGCCTTTTACCGAGCCGCTGCAGTGTGGCTTGGCCTCGTGAGCTTCCTTTTTGTCGCGGCCGTTGCCTCATGGGGCATCTACGGTATCGCATCCCTTGCCGGCGTGCAGATCAATTTTCACCGCCTGGTGCAATGGACGTTCGGAGCTGCTTTTATCGTCGGCCTTGCGGGAGTGATCAATGCCGGTTTGACTCGCATCACCCGCGCCACCGTACACCTCGCGAATCTTCCTGAATCGTGGCGCGGACGCAAAGCTGCGCTCATTAGCGACCTTCACCTCGGGCACGTTCGCAACGGAAACTTTCTGCGGCGCATGGTGGCGAAAGTGCTCAAAGAAGGCCCCGATGCAATCTTCATTGCGGGCGATTTGTACGATGGTACCTACATCGACGCCACCCGGGCTGCGGAGCCGCTCATCAAGCTGACCGCTCCCCACGGCGTCTATTTTGTCGCAGGCAACCACGAGCAGTTTGGCGACGACAGCAAGTATCTGCAGGCGGTGAAATCTGCCGGCGTCCGTGTGCTGCACAACGAAAAAGTTGAAGCTGATGGATTGCAGATCGTAGGTGTGCCGTACAACCACGCTACGCGCGGCGAACATCTGGCCTCGGCGTTGAAATCCGTCCGCCTCGATCGCGACCGCGCCAGCGTGCTCCTGGTTCACGCCCCGGATCATCCCGAAGTCGCCGAAGCCGCCGGCGTTTCGCTGCAGCTCTCCGGCCATACCCATCTCGGACAATTCATCCCTTGGAGTTGGTTTGCGCGCAAGATCTACCGGCAGTTCGTCTATGGTCTAAGCTGGATCGGGAAGATGCAGGTCTTTACCTCCAGTGGGGCCGGAACCTGGGGGCCTCCGCTGCGCCTGGGATCGAATCCGGAGATCGTGGTGCTGCAGTTCGAATAAATCGCTTACTCGGCTGGAACGCAACGAATTTTTTCAACGAGTACAATGATCCTGCCTCATGACCGACCCGCCGGGGAACTTAACTGCGAAGGTCGCGACAGCTTGGCGAAGGAGTCATCCACGTGAGATCCAGATTATTGCCATTGGTCGGCCTGCTGCTGGCATCAATGTGCGCCGCTCAAACCACCGTTTCCGTTGCGCCCGACGCGGCCTCCAAAGAAGACATCAGGAAACTTTTCGATGTCATGTTAAGCCGTGATCAGATGACCCAGATGATGCAGCAGCTTTTCGCGCAGATGCAGAGCATGAGCCGCGAACAGATTAAGAAAAAGCATCCGGACATCACGGACAGCGAGCTCAGCCACATGGATCACGAGTCGCAGGACCTGATCAAGCATTTTCCTCTCGAAGAAATGCTGGACGATATGGTTCCGGTTTATCAGAAGCACTTCACAAAATCCGATATCGATGCCATGACGACTTTTTATTCCTCACCGGCGGGGCAAAAGTTTCTTCACGAAATGCCCGTGGTCACCTCTGAAACCATGCGCGCGGTCTATCCGCGAATTCAGAAAGAAGTGGATGCTGCGATGCAACGAGCCGAAGACAAGGCCGATGCACCGCAGAAATGAATCGCCGATTGTTATATGCGATCCGAAACTAGAAACCCATCGTGTCGTCGGCAGAAGGTCCGTAGCTCGCCGGCACTGGTTTTCCGTTCAGGCGCAGATACACTCCCAGTTGGGCGCGGTGATGAACCAGGTGGTTCAGGAACATTTCGCGATAGGCGAGGAAGCGCGATCCGCTAAAGATCGATTTGCCTTGAAAACTTAGCTTCCAGTTCTCTTTCCAGGCTTGGTCTGGAGTATTTTGCAAAGCGGCGCGTACCTTGGCCGCACCCTCATCCAGAGCCTTCACTAGCTGATCGACCGACTCAAATTGCAAAGGAGTGAAGCTGCCCTTCGAGAAGTCAAGTTCGGGTGTGGTCAGTACAGTGAGTCCAAAGCTGGGAAGCTGGGCGACGTGCGGCGCCAGTTTTCCCAACGGCATGGACTTGCTATGCGGTGCGAAATCTTTTTTGTCTGCGGGCACCCGCTCCAGGGTAGTACGCGTAGTCTTCATTTCTGCGTCGAACTCGGGAACTAGAAATTCGCTGATTGACATGATCGTCTCCGTGTTTTCAAGTATAAATGCTTGGCGTGGTTCCCCGCGAAGCGCTTTGCGCTCAGAACTTGGCATCCGCGTTATAATCAGCCATGCCTGATAGCGAGATCATCTTCTCGGTTCAAGAATCGCCCGAAGGCGGATACGAAGCGCGTGCTCTGGGTCATTCAATCTTTACGCAGGCAGATACTTTCGACGAGTTGAAGCGAAATGTGAGAGAAGCCGTCCAGTGTCATTTTAATGCTGGCACGGCGCCACCTGTGATTCGCCTGCATACGGTGAAAGATGAGGTCATCTCGACTTGAGATTGCCTCGTGATCTCTCCGGTCACGAACTCATACACCTGCTTCGGCGATACGGTTACGAACGCACTCGGCAGGTCGGCAGCCATATTCGCTTGGAGTCGAGCTTTCGTGGCGACATTCATCGCGTGACAGTCCCCGATCACAAGACCCTGCGAATCGGGACTCTCAGCGCAATCCTCTCCGACGTTGCGGACTACTTAAGAATCGAACGCTCTCAACTAGAACAGGAACTCTTCCACTAATGCCACGTCCGAAACCGCTCGTTCTCATTATCCTCGATGGCTGGGGTTACCGCGCTGAGACCAAAGCCAACGCCATTGCGCTCGCCCGCAAGCCCACGTACGACCGCCTGCTGCGCGAGTATCCCAATACGCTCATCCATACCAGTGGGCCATTTGTCGGTCTGCCTGAAGGGCAAATGGGCAACAGCGAGGTCGGCCATCTCAACATCGGCGCCGGCCGCATCGTTCACATGGACATCACTCGCATCGACTTGATGATCCAGAACGGCGAGTTCTTCTCTCATCCCGTGCTGCTCGCGGCCATGAAGCATGCGCGCGTCGGCGAGCGCAGACTGCATCTCTTTGGCCTGCTCTCCGACGGAGGCGTGCACTCGCAGCAGGCTCATCTCTATGCGCTGCTGAAAATGGCAAAGCAGAACGGCGTCGATCGCGTCTTCGTTCATGCCTTTATGGACGGACGAGACACTCTACCCACGAACGGCGCAGGATATCTCGAACAACTCCAGCAGAAAATGCGTGAGTACAATTCGGGCAAGCTCGCAACGGTGAACGGACGTTATTACGCGATGGATCGCGACCGGCGCTGGGAGCGTATTTCCAAAGCTTACAACGCCATGGTCTTCGGCGATGCGGAAGGCGGAAAGTACGCCGATCCGGTTCAAGGCATGAAGGATGCCTACAACCGCGACGTGACGGATGAGTTCGTCGTGCCTTTCGTTTGCACTGATGCAAAGGGCCAGCCCCTGGCGACAATCCGCGACGACGATGCCTGCATCTGCTTTAATTTTCGCGCCGACCGGGTTCGCCAGATTACTCGCGCCCTGGCGCGCAACAGCGGACTGAATGAGAAAGGCGGCAGCGATCTTCCCGGCGCGGCCGATCTCGACTCCGCGATTCCGCGCGACCGCGTTCCGAAAAATCTGCACTACGTTTGCATGACCCGGTACGACAAGAACTTCACCCTGCCAGTGGTGATTCCCCCGGAATCGATGGCCAACATTCTGGCCAACGTGATGGGTGGCCTAAACCTGCGCAATCTGCGCGTGGCCGAGACGGAGAAATATGCGCACGTCACTTACTTCTTCAACGGCGGCGTGGAGCAGCCATTTCCCGGAGAAGAGCGCCTGATGGTGCAGTCTCCCAAGGTCGCGACCTACGATTTGAAGCCGGAGATGAGTGCGGCCGGCATCGCCGATGTCGTGGTGAAAGCCGCTGAAGAAGGAACCTTCGACGTGATCATCGTAAACTTCGCCAACGCCGACATGGTCGGGCACTCGGGCAAGATTGAGCCAACGGTGAAAGCAGTCGAAACGGTTGATTCGTGTCTGGCTCGCATCGAAAAAGCCGTCCGCGCCAAAGGCGGCGCCATGCTGATCACCGCCGATCACGGCAACGCCGAAATGATGATCGACCCCGTAACCGGAGGCCCGCACACGGCGCACACCACCAATCCCGTACCCTTCATCGTAATTGCGGAAGATGCCAAGCAGTACATGCTAAAGCCAAACGGCTCGCTGCGCGATATTTCACCTACGCTGCTTGGGATGCTCGCCATCGACGAGCCAAAAGAAATGACAGGAACCGACCTGCGCGCCTTTTTGAAGAAATAAGCCGCAGCTAAGTTGAACCCTTCATCCCTTCCCAGAGAGGGTGCCCCACCCTTGCCGCATTCTCCGAAATTAGCGATCTACTACGTTCTCTAGCGGCAGGGTGGGGATTTTGACTTCCTATGGGCTCAGATGAAGTTGATCGGTGGCCCACTCAAGCCCGGTTTTGGCTTGAGTGGGGATGTTCAGATGTCACAGTCGTAGTCCGGTGAAGGCCGGGTTATGCGAACGTCCGGAGGACTGGGAGTGGAGCAGTTTTCTCCATTACGCAACTGGCGGTGAGGGACGAGTTGAGATCGAGTCGGAATGGACGGCGCGAAAGCGCGAACGAGCAGCAGGAAAATTTGTATCCAGCTGTGGAACTGCCCCACTCAAGCCAAAAGAAGGCTTGAGTGGGCCACACGGCCCTGTCCGCATTCTCCGAATTTGGCGATCTAGCACGCTCTCTCGCGGCAGGGTGGGGATCCTGACTTCCGATTGGCAGACGAGGTGGGGAGCAGCACGGGTGCCCCTCGATAAGAGCGAAGGCGTTGTCAAGGGCATAGTTACCCTGGGCGGTGCGCAAGCACCGTCTGGTTTGCCAGAGAGGTTGAGGACAAGACTCTGGAAATCTCACGCTAAATCACCTGCGGCGGAACTTCGTTCCACCAACCATCGATTCGACCCGTTCGTCGGCCATGATTCTTCTATGCGAACATCCCGTCTGTACGGGATGCGAGAGCGCCCAATCAATATCACGGTCTAGCTTGCGCCGACCAGGGGCACCCGCGGGCTGCTCTCGATGCGAACGACTTCCGGATACGGCTTCTCGGTGCGCAGCATCCAGTACAGTCGTACGGCCAACTTGCGCGCCGTTGCCACCTTGGCCACCGCTTTCGGCTTGTGATGACAGCGATGCAAATATTCTTTTCGGAGTCCGGGATCAAAACGCACCGCAATCTGTGCCGCTTCCACCAACAACATGCGCAGCATGCGGTTGCCCTGCTTGGTGATCGCGCCCAGCTTCTGTCGTCCGCCCGAAGAGTGTTCGCGCGGAATCAGTCCCAGATAGCTGGCCACCTGCTTGCCGCGCGGGAAGCGGCTTACGTCGCCCATGGTCAGCACGTAGGCCAGCGCCGTCACCGCTCCCACGCCCGGTTGGGTTTGTAGAAGGAGCGCCATTTTGTCTCGTTGCGCTTCTTCTTTCACCGCCCGGTCCAGCGGATCGATCTGCTGATCCAGCATGGCCAGCAGCGCCAGCAAATCTTCCCGCCGGCGTGCCGCCCACGGTTTCAGCGGCAACTCGCGCAGCACTTTCTGTCCCGCCTGGCTCCACAGCTTGTGCTTGCGCTGCACTCCCTGATTCAGGCACAGATGCTGTAACTCATTCTTCACCCGCGCCCGTATCGTCACCAGCTTGTAGCGATGCAGCAGCAACTGGCGCAGATCTCGCACCTCCGCCGACGGCATCCAGATGCGCGGAAAGCGTCCCTCCTGCAGCAAGATGCGAATGTGCTCCGCGTCCCGCCGGTCCGTCTTCTGCTGGCGCACGCAACTGGCACGAATCTGCGCCGCGTCGCCCACCCACAACTCGTGGCCCAGCTCCGCCAACAGATCCACCAGCCAGTGACAGTTTCCCGTCGCTTCCATCCCGATCAGCGCCGGTGCTGGCAGCTGCCGATAAAACTGCTCGGCATCGCCCGAGGCTTGCACCAGCTTCCGTTCCCCGGTCTCTCCCGTCTCCGTATCCAGCCAGGAAACTTGTTGCCAGCTGGGATGAAAATCACACCCTATAATCATCATCGAAGGCTCCTTTCTTTCCCAGCGTCTTCGTCCTCAAACAAAGACTACCGGGTTTCGAATCGAGCCTTCGCTCTTATCCAATCAATTTCTCACGACGAAACGAGAAATGGGCGGCTTTCAAACTAAATATTGAAAATATCTACTTTGGCCATAATCATAGATGGTGACGTTGTTTCCCTGCGCAGTCCCATTGAAATGCGTTCCACTTCCGTAGTCAAAGCCCGTGAACTGCTGGCCGTTTATATTCAGCAGAATATGTGACCCACGACCGTATTCAAAAAGATTGAGCGAACTGGGCGAACCGGACCCGCTGATGTAACAACGAAGCTCGTAGTCGTACACCTGTACGTGACCAGGTTGAACGTTACCGGAAAAGTTTACGTACTTGGACCTACTGTAATCGAACGCCAAAGACGTGCGACGGCCAGAGATAAGGCTTCCAGCAATGTACGCTATTGCGGTCCTGCTCTCGGGTGTCACAATTCAATCCCTCTTGCGTTCCCATAGGATTTTTATATGCTCGCCAGGCAGGAAAAGCCTCCTAAATTCCCATCTATTATGCGCTGTGTGATCGGCTGGCGGTGAGACGTGGAAGTTGTAATTTTCGGGATGATCGGTAATTTCTATACTGACCCCGATCGTCGGGATGCTGAACGATATCAATTCGCTAAACTTTGTGGGCTGGACTACCTCGTAGCGAGCGCCAAAGCGATATTCACCGATTGATTCTTCTACGGGAGGCATTCTGACCAGTTGCGCCGCAAAGATAATGCGGCCGCTGTTCTCAGTCCGAATACCAATGAGTGCTTCGCCGCTTACGTAGTAACAACTCTTCGCATCGCTGCAATCGCACTGCATTTCTGCAACAGCTATAGGCTCATGGGAATCGAACTCGAACTTGTCTTGGTAGTCTAACGGTTCCGATGAAATATTCTGAACCACTTCGCTGATCTGAACATCCGCTTTAATCTTCTCGCCTCCGTCAAGCTCGGTAAACGCGACTCGAAGGTCGAACTTCCGGCGTATCCATTTGATTCGCATCAGGTCGCCGATCCGGCCCTGAACCTCTAGCGGTAATCTATATCCAACGAGGTATTTGGAAACGTCGGATGTGACCTCACGCAATACCCTTTCCTTCAGATAATGATCGACGGTCGCCGCCAAGATTGCCGCAATAATAAAAGCATGCCCCAAGGCGCGCAAAAACTCGCCATTCACATAGGGGATTGGGATGAGTAGCAGGATCACCCCGACGAAGAGCAGCAGACCTACGACGAACAAGAAAGAGTATTTGGGAATCCTTCTAATTTGGAACCAAATGACTAAGAGGATCGCCGTGACTAGAAAAAACCAGAGCAACGGAAGCGAGTATTGCGGTGTGTCGGCTGCGTTTAGCATCATGTGTTTTTCTTCACTCGCTCTGCGAGGAAAGGCCGGGTCCGTTCAACAGAGGAGATTACTACGAAAACGCAACAACTCCCTAGTCTCAAGTTACGGTCCGGCGCCCACTCAAGCCCGGTTGGCTTCCGTCACGGGCGCGCCACCGAAACAATTTTTTCATTTCAACTGCCGAATCCGCTCTTGCAGGAATTGCCGCTCCGGTTCCTGCTGGGTCAGGACCAGCGCCTTCTCATACGACGCCCGAGCCTCCAGCTATCCAGAACTTCACAGACAACGCTCCGCTCACCATTAGACCTGCAGACGCGGCTTCCGTCGCGCAGTTGTCGGAACATCTTCGCCCGGTTTGATCACATGGGCGGACAAGAGCGCTTGCGGAAAATCCTTCGGATTCAGTGTCACGATGAAATCGGCTCGGCCAGCTTCAGCGCAACCGCAGAAGGGATCGTCTCCCGGATCGGGAGAGATGCCTGGCAGAGCAGAGGCAGGAACAAGTTCCGCCTCCTCTCGCAGCAGATTGATTATCTTCCCGATGAGTGGGCGCCGGACGCCCAGCCTTCCCAAGACTCGTTTGTATTCCAGAAGAATCTCATCGCTCACCAGCCAGACAAACGTATCCCCTTCGATCCAGTCCCGAAGCAGATTGGCGCTTGGATTCCTGGGAGCGATCTCCGTTGACCTGAATCCGGTTGACTTGAATCCCGCGATTCCTGCTACCAGGACGGACGTATCGACTACGCCTCTAGGCCGTTTTCTTTTTTGAGCGGGCAACGACGGTGATCTCCGGCAGCCTCTTTCGTCCCGAGCGGTACTCTCGAACCGTTCTTAGAATCTCTTGCTCTGAGACGTCGCCCAGATCAGCGGCGGCCTTCTGGACGCTCCGCAGAAAATCCTTCTTCCACCCAGCCCTCCTTCGGCCCCTGGGAAGGTCTTTGTAGGCCGAGGCTCGAGGAATCTGGTCTTCCAATTCTCGTGCCAGGGACCGAAGCGGAATCTTGATCTCCACAGCATCGGTGCCGTTAAGCGGGCGAGAGCGAAGGCAGATGTCCGCCAAACCGCCTATTTTGGCTTTGCCAAGATTCTTCGAAAACGCTTCTGTGAATCTGGCCAAGAGATCACTCGAACTGCCGAGGGTCTCCTTCAGATAAAAAGCTACTTTCGCTTCTAACAGGAGATTCGTGTCAAACCAGCACACACTCTTGCGGCGTGCAGGGCGGATGACCCCAAGCTGCACCAGGTTTTGAAGGTCTTTTGGCGGCACTCCCAGGACGGCGCTGGCCTGCTTGAGTTTGAGCGCAAGGCTTTCCATTTGGATTAACCACCTAAAGTTTAGATGGTTATTTGACGGAAATCAAGGGCTAATTGAATAACCGCATCGGCCTTCTGGCGAGTCTTTTTTATTTCAGCTGGCGAATCCACTCTTGCACGAATTGCCGCTCAGGTTCCTGTTGGATGAGCGCCAGCTCATCAGTGGACCGAGCCTCAGCGGTCCTGCCGAGCCTGCAACACACATCTGCACCAGACCGGCCTCTGGACCGTCGCCCATTGCAATTTCCAACAATCTGCCGCCAGTCGGTCGCTGCGACCGATTCCGCCTCCGCATGAACGGCCGCAATCGCAGCCTGCAGTGTATGGGAGCCGACGCGGCGGCCCAAATAATCCACCACCAACCTGTGACATCCAACCTTGCACGCAGCCCAAATTTATTCCATGATTGCTCCAAATCTTTACTCGCTCTTTGAAAACTCAATATTGGCGCTAACTCCCGCACCCGCAATATTTTGCATGCAAGTCGTTTCGTTGCAAGATTTTAGCCAGACCAACTCTGGGCTGGTTCCCGCAACTGGTTCATTCCAGAGATTTTGCGGGTTTGATCTGTAAATTTTTTTGATCTGGATTCCAGCTCAAACCGACGATGCAGCCGCGCAGATCCCAAGAAAGTTTTGCAGCGTCGAAGACACCGTGCGATGCCAGCGAATAATCACCCGACGGCCCGATCACGAATCACCCATTCTTCTTCGTGCTACATTTCTCTCACGGGCGATAGTGCCGAATTCCATGGAACCCCAGCTCATTCTGATCCATCTCGTGCTCAAGCTGGGAGTAGCAGCGGCCGTTTCCAGCAGTCTTGTGCGCTCCAAGGAATTCAAATCTCTGTTGTTTCGTGAAGAGCGCACTCTGCGCCAAAAGATTTATCTGGTGTTGTGCATGGCCTTGCCGATTACCATCGGCGTCTGGATCAGGTTTTCCGTCAAAAGTTTTCTCGCCGGTGATTTAAGTTTTGAGACCGTGCTCTTGTTGGGCGTGATCGGCGGCCGCTGGGCCGGGGTTCTCGGGGGCATCGTGATGGCCGCACCAGCGCTGCTGCACGGGGAGTGGGCGGCGCTGCCCTTTCTGGTGCTCTGTGGCTTCATCGCCGGCCAGTTGCGCACCATGGCGTTGGATAAAGATGACATCTGGTCGTTCTCTCCGTTTATCGATCTAAGTATTTATCGTCTGATCCGCCGCAATCTGCCGACGCCGCGCTTATTCGATTGGCAGATCATGTTCTTCACGACCATCTTCGGTCTGCGCTTTGTGCAAAGCCAGATGGCCCGCTATTTTCCGCAATCTATCTTCAGCCTGGATAGCGGCAAGCTGTGGGTCGAGGCAACGATCTATGCTGCGTCGGCGATGGCCGTTGGCATCGAACTGAAAATCTTCAACAGCGTTCGCATCCAGATCAAACTCGAAGAGCAGGAGCGGCTATTGCTGCACGCCCGCATGGAAGCGCTGCAGAATCAGATCAATCCTCACTTTCTTTTTAACACTCTGAACTCGATTTCGTCGCTGGTTCGCTTCGACCCGGATACGGCCCGTGAAGTGATTACTAAACTCGCCACGATTCTCAGGCGTCTGCTGAACAGCGCCGATTCGTTCGTCCCGTTGCGCGAAGAAGTTGAATTCATCGACAACTATCTGGACATCGAAGTGGTGCGCTTCGGACGCGATAAACTGCGCGTAGTAAAGGAACTCGCTCCGGCGTCGCTCGACGTGATGGTACCCAGCATGCTCTTGCAGCCGCTGGTGGAAAACTCGATCAAGCACGGACTTTCATCGAAGGTGGAAGGCGGCAGCATCTACCTGCGCAGCCGTTTGTCAGATTCCGGACTTGTCATCGAGGTGGAAGACGATGGCGTTGGCATTGCAGCCAGGCAACTCGTCGAGTCGACCAATGCGCGAGGCGCCGGAATCGGCATGGCCAACGTCTCCGAACGGCTCCAGGTTTTATATGGAGATGCTGCGAGCATGACCATCGACAGCCGCGAAGGGAAGGGAACTCTGGTCCGCATTCGCTTGCCGCTGTTGCAGGCCATGGGAGCGGTTCCTGAGAGTTTTTACGAAGAACGCTCAAGCACGCGACGGTAAAATTCCTCGTATTGCGGAACGATCTTGCTGGAGCAGAAGCGAGCTTTTGCCACAGCGCGAGCCGCTTTGCCCATGGCGCGCAGCCGGCTTTCATCATTCAAGAGCTCGATTGCGTAACGCGCCATCGTGTCTACGTCTCCCACATCAGCCATGTAGCCACTGGTTCCGTGTTCAATTACTTCCGGGACACCGCCCGTGCGAGTCGCGATCGGCACGACTTCGCACGCCATCCCCTCGAGCGCGGCCAGACCGAACGATTCCAGTTCGCTCGGCATCAGCATGATGTCGGCGATTGCCAGTTTTTCCTGTACCTGATCCTGCTTTCCCAGGAAAAGTACGTCTTCATGAATTCCTTTTTGCACCGCCAGCCACTCGGCGACCGAACGATCGGGACCGTCGCCGATCAGCAACAGTCTGGACGGAATTTGCTTGTGCACGCGATCGAAGATCTCAACCACATCTGTAACCCGCTTAACCGGGCGAAAATTGGAGAGGTGAACCAATAGCCGTTCGCCCTTAGGGGCATACTCAGAGCGAAGTTCCGCGTTCTCTTTTCTGCAATACACGTCGCAGTTGACCGAGTTGTAGATGACCTCGATTTCCTTCTTAACATCGAAAACCCGCATCGTGCGGTCGCGCAAATAGTTGGAGATAGCCGTGACACCATCGCTCTGGTCGATGGAATACCGGGTAATCGGCAGATACGAACGATCCAATCCCACCAGAGTGATGTCGGTACCGTGCAGAGTGGTAACGAAGGGCAGCCGGCGTCCACGCGGACCATCCGCCAGCATCTGGCGCGCCAGCAAAGCGCTCACCGAGTGCGGAATCGCATAGTGCACGTGCAGTAAGTCGAGATCGTACAACTGCGACACCTCGGCCATTCGCGTCGCCAGAGCCAAATCATAGGGTGGATAGTCGAACAGCGGATAGCGCGAGACTTCAACTTCGTGATAGTGAATGTTGGGCTCGGCACCTCTCAGCCGGATGGGCTGGGCGTAGGAAATGAAATGAATTTCGTGCCCGCGCTGAGCGAGTTCGAGGCCCAACTCAGTGGCCACAACTCCGCTGCCGCCGTAGGTGGGATAACAGGTGATACCAATCTTCATTCGTCGAGCCCGGCCCTTCCCATCTCGCACCGCAAGGTCCTGTCATTCGATGGCAGAGAACAATAGAAGATGCAGATTCTACAGGAATGGCGCTGATTTTCGCGGATGAAAGGCCGATTGCTGAGACTATTCAGCGGCCTTATGTTTGGCGATGCCCGGATCCTGTTTATCGAGGTGGGCCTGGAATCGGTTTTTGGAATCATCCGGTAAGCCGGTGAATTCGATGCCCATACCAACTCCGGGATCTCGCGTGCGTACGGTAGCGGAGGCCGAGATGCGTTCCTGGTCGATCCAGATATCGACGCGCAGAACCGTAGAGATAGGCAAGGGCATCGCGGTCTCAACATAACAACCGTTTCCGCTGATGTCAGTGGCATTTACCCGCATCGGCGTGTTGACCCGCTCATCGCGGAATTCCAGCGGAAACGAAATTTTATGACGTTGAAATTTCCTGCGATTGTCGGGAGTTGGAGCGGGTAAGTTCGACCGAACCTCGGTCGGCAACTGCGATAACCAGGGGCACTCCTGGTCTGCTACAAGTTGAACTCCAACCTGAACTTTCTTAATACCGCCGCCGTCCACAACCCAGATCACTTTGCAACGAGCTTTCTTGGCCTCGTATTGAACCCCAATTACGTCGCCCACCTTCAACCCTTGTTCGATGCCGCAAATGCAGGCGCCCGTGACGCTGACATTCTGGGCAACGGCATTCTGATGAAAAGGTTGATTGTTCGCGCCCATTCCCCACACACGTAGGCGCAAGTCTAAGGTGGTACGCGGAGCTGCCCCAGGGGCAGACATAACGGAAAGGCCTCCCAAGCCTCAGTGGTCTAAGCCCAAACTAATACGATCATAACCTGCAGGAGGTTTTTCTCACCGTTACCAAGGTAATTCTAGCGACCCGCCGAATTCGCAACTTTGCTTGCTGATGGCTGGTCTGTGGGCAGCAGATCGCGATAGGAAATCAGCTCAATCTCTGAATCCGCGAGGAGTTGACGTACCTCAGGCATGGTCAGGACGCGCAACTCCGTCTCGCGCGAGAGGCGCAATCGAGTGTTGGCCCGAAGCAGCTCTTCGTCGTTGTACCCAGGATGGCAAACGAACTCCCACGTACCTTCCGGAATAATTGCGGCGATATGGCGAAAGAGTTTTTTATCGAGCGCGCCGGTTACGACCACGCCGAACGTGCCATCGGGAGTGGCAAACCCTTCTTCTTTCGCCGTACGGCGGAACTTACCGGCAAGAGTGCGCAGGATTCGCACTTCGGCATAACGGGTCCAAAGATTAGGACGAACTAGCAATTTGCCGGAGCGAAGTGGTCTGTGCGGACCAAAAGGATTACGAACCGCATGCACTCCGCAGGCCCGTGCGGCGCGCAATAGCGGCCGCAACACAGAGGGAAATAAATGAGCGTGTTTGTGCGTGTCCACGTGTGAGACGGAAATGCCGGCCGACTGGAGTTTGTGAATCTGCGCCGTAGCCTCCGCTTCAATTTCCTCGGAATCCAAACCACCAGTCAATGCACGAGCCGCGAACATCTTCAGCGAATCTCGAAACTGGCTGCGGCCGTTCTGCGCTGCCGCAAGCGTCGGTAGTTTTTTTGCGTCGAGCAGTGGTTGACCATCGATCAACACTACGTGACACCCCACACTTAACTGTGGGACAGTTTTCGCTAGCTTTACGGCCCCTTCGAAGGCCGGCCCATTCGCCATCAGCGTGGATGAAGTCACGATCCCGTGCGTATGGGCTTCGACGATGGCGCGATTCACACCTGAGGTAAATCCGAAGTCATCCGCGTTCACGATGAGACGCCGCACTGCGCCAGTCTAGCAGGAGAAACTCAGATCGAAGGCGACGAGGCCGCCCCGCATAAGCGCAGCGCGTTTTGCTTTCGCCTGAGTTCTCCCGTATCATCGAAATTCCACGACTGTCGCGGCTTTTTCCCGGGCGGTTAGCTCAGCTGGTTAGAGCGCCTGCCTTACAAGCAGGAGGTCGCAGGTTCGAGTCCTGCACTGCCCACCATGATTTCCCCTCCGCATACTGCGCGGCCCCGGCGACCTTACAGGAAAAACCCTATCGCGAGTTCCTGTAACTGACGAGACTCTTAATTGAATTCTCGAACCATGTCAGTGATCCGCCTGCTCAAATGAGAGATGGGCACAAGGAGCAAAAATGCGCACTATCGTTGCCGTTCGTTCGTTGCTTTTCTCGTTTGTCTTGCTGACTCTTTCCCACGTTGCGGTCGGTCAAATCGGGGTAGGCATCTCGGTTCGCTTCGGTCCGCCTGCGCTTCCCGTCTATGAGCAGCCAATTTGTCCCGCCGAGGGCTTGTTGTGGACTCCCGGTTACTGGGCCTATGACGATGACGATGGTTATTACTGGGTACCAGGCACCTGGGTTGAAGCGCCAGAACCCGGCTTCTTATGGACGCCCGGCTACTGGGGCTGGGACAACGGTTTTTACATCTGGAATGCCGGCTACTGGGGTCCCCATGTGGGCTTCTATGGTGGCATCAACTATGGATTCGGATACTTCGGCGTGGGTTTTGGCGGCGGCGAATGGCGGAGTGGCACTTTCTTCTACAACACGGCCGCCTGGCATGTGAATAACACCGTGATCAGGAATGTATATGTGAACAACACGGTGATCGTGAACAATACTTCGCATGTTGCGTTCAATGGACCGAACGGAATTCAAGCCCGTCCCACCCCGCAAGAGGAGCAGTATTCCCACGAGAGCCACCTTGCTCCGGTGGCCGCGCAAACCCGGCACGTTGAGCAGGCTCGCGCCAATCCTCAACTACGGGCTTCCGCCAACCAGGGCAAGCCTCCCATTGCAGCCACTTCCCGAGCCGGCGACTTCAAAGCGGGGGTCGTAGAGTCCAGGCAGGCAGGCGGCGAATACAAGGCTCCTCCGCCAAATGCCGCCCGAGGCGCAGAAGGGCATCCAGCCAATGAAGGACACCCGGGCGCTGCCGAGCCAGCTCACGCCAGTGAACTGCAGCAACATACCTACACGTCGCCAAATACCGGCGACGCAAAAGCTGACAAAAAGTACCAACAGCAACAGCAGAAACTTGCGGCCCAACAAGCGAAGGATCACCAGAAGCTCCAACAGCAGCAGGAGAAAGAACATCAACAGGCGGCACAGAAAAACTACAACGAGGCACAAAAGCAACAGATGGAGCAGCGCCACGCTCAGCAGACGCAACAGCTTGAGCAGAAGCACAACACTCAGCAGACGCAGTTACAGCAGCGTCAACCGGCTCCAAGGCCTCCTGCGGGAAAGCCGCACTGATCGCAGGGCAGGCTCCAGTAAAACTAGGCGAACGGATTGGTCGAGTAAGTCAATCTGGCCAGTCCGTTTCTTATTTTGCGATTACTAAGAGCTACTAGGAAAGAAAGCGTAAATTATGTCGAGGTAAACACCGGAAATCTCTTAGAGTTTTTCACTTAAGTTCAATCACCACCAGCCCAGGAGAGGGAATCGAAACCTTCAGCTCGGAGTTCTTCACCTCAAGACTCTCGGCGGTGGTTTCAACCGCTTGGCGTAGTTTCTGAACTTGCGCTGGCGTGGGAGAGGCAGGAGATCCCATTTTCGCGAATGCGCGATGAAAATCTCCGTGATCGGCGTCCACTCGCCACAGGGAAACTATCTGTGCGTTGGTGTGCTGAAAGCGCACAGTGACTTCTTTAGCGGCACCCGTCTTGCCGGGCGGAGCATAGTTCCACAGCGCCATAACCAGCGATCCATTTTTATCACGGGTCAACAAAGCTGAATCAGAATTCAGATGCAGCCTCTGATCGCCCAGTCTATGCAGAAGAGCAAAGGCTTGATACGCAGGTTTCGGAATCCCATCTTCAGCCAATAGCCCAAAACCGCCGTAGAACAGGGTCTTTACCACGCCCTGTTCTTCGAAGACATCGGAGAAGGTCCAGTACGACATCATGTCCACGAGGCCGTCGCACTGGCGGATGGTATCGGCAAGCCACGGGCCCATGTAAACCGTGTCAGTGACCTCGGGTTCGTTCTTGTAGCTGGCGTTGAATTCACTCCAGATCAGTGGAAGCCCGGGCGCGCTCGAAGCGCGAATCTGGTCGCGAACTTTTCCCACCGCCCGGCAAACCATGCGGTCACGCGGAATATCTTCGTTCGTTCCAAAAACATCTTTCGCCAGGTCGTTGGCGTAGACATGACTAGAAACAAAATCCAGCGGAATTTTCTGCTGCGTGCAATGCTGGATAAAAGTGTCTACCCACGCGGCCTGCGCCGTTGCCGGGCCTCCGATTCGAAGCCGTCGATTTACTTTCTTAACTGCGAGCGCTGTGTGATCGTAAAGTTCCCAGTAGGTTTGTTGCGCGGGTTTGCCCGCCCAAAAATCGAGATTCGGCTCATTCCAAACCTCAAAGTACCAAGTGGCGACCTCGTCAATGCCGTAGCGATCAATCAAATGCTGTACGAAAGCGGTGATCAGATCGTCCCAGCGCCCCCAATCTTTAGGTGGAGAGACATCCGGCTTGTACCAGAAAGCCTGATACACCGGCGAAGCCGCCAGTTTGTTCGGCATGAAGCTGAGTTCGACGAACGGTTTCACGCCGTTCGCCAGCAGGCCGTCATAAATCTGGTCAACGTAGGAAAAGTTATAGATCGGGTGGCCTTGCGGGTCTTCGTCGTATACACCAACTTCATCGTGAAAGATCGCGTGAAAGCGTACGTACTCGAAACCCGTGATCTGCTTTACAACTCGCAGATCCTGACGATAACTGTCACGCAAGCTGAGTATCGCGCGGCCCGAGCCAAACATCTTTTCCCAAAAGTGCGGGAAAGGGTGCGACGGAGCGGATGCGTCGGCCACAATTAATTCAGGAGAAGACGAAGATTCTGCCGAGAGGCAGGTGAAATATACAAGCAAGAACAAGAAGGAGAGAAGGGAACGCCGGCATTTGATGACGCTTGGCATGGATCACCTGAGATTACGATACGGTGTGGATCGAAACATGACGAAGTTAAAACCGACGACGCTACGCCGCGGCCCGGCCATAAGAGGGAACCCGGCGCACGTGGGCCGCGGGTTTCTCGTGCAAAACAAGTTCGGTTGCCTGCACTCGGCGGTCGCTGTGAAACCAACGTTGCACCACACCATCGCAGAGAACATTGGCCAGCGAGAGCAGGCTCATCCCTTGATGGTGAGCCATCCAACAGCGCACCAACTCGCAACTCGTGGGGCGAAGGCGGTTATGAGAGCTACTGTAATCGGCAGCCTCATAGAACCCGTAGGGGCCGAACCATTTCAAAGCGCCCATGCGACGCAAATTGCGCAACGCGGCCGGCCGGTCAACCTCAAGTGCCAGAAAAGTCGAATATGGCGAAATCACGAGGGGATTCGAATCCCGTCGCATCATCGAAAGCTGGGGAAGGCCGAAGGCCTTATATTGATAATTTCCAGCTTCATCGATTTGGAAAAAGGCCGACTCCGAAATTCCCCACGGCACGCCTTTGGTCAACGCATAAGCTTGTTGAGATTTCACGGCTCCTATGCGAGCGCGATCAAGAAGGGTGTTCGGGTAAGAACGCATCCACAATCCCGGCATCAGGTACTCGAACATCGTTCCGGACCAGGAGAGCAGCACCGGACGGCCCCCATCAAGGGTTTGCGCACGTCCCATGCGGAACCAACACTCCTGTTCGATGTCTTCCTTGGCGATGGCGGTGAACACGGCGATGCGCGCTTCGCTCGCCAGCAGGTCGTAACACGCGGGCTGCATCTGTTGCGTTCCTGTGTCGAATCCGATCGTAAGCAGCTTGCGCTCGGTATTAAGCAAGAAGGCGAAATCCATTTCATTCGCCAAGCTTCCCGCGAGTGCGCCAAGTTGCCGAAGATTGTCGATCAGTGCCGTCGTATTGGTGCGAGCCTCCGCCAGCAATGTCCTGAGACGCTCGTAGAACGATCGGTTTTCTCCGGATGCGCTTCGAATCGCACCATCGACATACGCTTGGAATTGTGAAATTCGTTCGGGATACTCCAGCAGCGAAAGCTGACGCATCAAGCTCGCTTTGACTACCGGATCATCCTGCAGCGTGGCAACCTCGGGCAAGAACCACGGCGCATAGCATTGCGCCAGTTGCTGAACGTAACGCAATCGCGCACGCGCTTGTTCTCTCAGCCAGTCGACGTCCGGCTTTTTCTGATCGTTCTTTTGATCGGCAGCCGCGGCACTTTGGTCAAGAAAAGTTTCAGGAATCGCCAGCAGGGAAGTCAGCCAATCCTTCCCTTGAAGCGCCGCTTCGTAACCGGCAAACGTTTTGCGAGGCAACAATTTTTGATCGGCAAGGCCTCGAAGATAATCTAGAAAACCATCAGCCAGACTGCGTTCAAAGAGCGGACGTTCGAGGCGGTCGAGGCACCCATGCTGCAAAGTCCAAAGCGAAGCGACAAGATTCCCGCTATCGACGGAGGACACCAAGGCGGGAAGCAAGGGAATCAGAGTACGCGTGTCGTACCAGTTCAACAGATGACCGCGATGCTTGGCGAGCCTGGAGACCGTACCCAATGTCAGGCGCGTCAGCTCGGCCATTTCCGGCACGGTCAGATAGCCGAACTCCACCGCGACCTGCCGTGCGTTCAGTAGAAATCCGAGATTTGTCGGTGAAACGCGAGGCGCGATTGCAGGAGGTTCTTCCTGCACATTATCCGGAATCAGCCAGTTGTGTTCCTCGGTGCAAAATTCGGCGAAGTAACGCCAGGTATGCAAAGCGCAACGGCGCAGAAAGTGCGCATCGCGTGAGGAAAGCTCGGTAGCCGGTTCGATCGGCGATTGGTTCAGCCACACCGCAACGAGTTTGCTGCAAGCCCACAAAATCAGAAAGGGCATCGCCGTGAGCAGGGACTTTGGCTGAAAGAATAGGAGCAGCACCCCGATTCCCGCTGCCGTGGCCGGCATCCAGTCGAGATAGCGATCAACCGGAGTTCGCCGGGTGCCCATCTCGCTCTGTTCAGCAGTTTCCCATTCCAGAAGGCGCTCGTGAGTTACCATTCGACGAATCAGCGTGCGGACGACTGCGTCCAGCGAGAGCAGCGTTTGATGTGCAAGGAAGACGACGGTCAGCAGCACGTTGAAAGTCGTCGCATAGAACCCGCTCAGGACGTCACGCGCCACCACCGAGTTCCGTTCGAGAACTGCGCGAACCATTCCAGAGGCAAGTTCGAATAACGGAGGGATAAACAGAATGCAGACTGTCGCAAGGGTCCAGTAGAAATGATTCGCCTCAGGCAGGAGCCAGCCAAAAACCAGCAAGAAAAGAGTAGCCGGCTCGACCAGACTACGCCGCAGATTATCGAGAATCTTCCAGCGCGAAACCAGAGAGATGGGATTGGGTACCTTCGCACCGGATTCTTCCGGAACGCGATCGGTCAACCATTCCACGATCTGCCAGTCGCCCCGCATCCAGCGATGCTTGCGGCGGTTATATGCGCTGTAATGCGAAGGATAGTCTTCGATGAGCTCAATGTCGCTGACCAAGCCGGCGCGGGCATATGCACCCTCAATCAGATCGTGGCTGAGCAGCGCGTTGCGCGGGAAGCGGCGGTTGAGAACCGATTGAACGGTGTCGACTTCGTAGATTCCTTTTCCACTGAAGCTGCCTTCTCCGTATAAATCCTGGTAAGCGTCGGAGACCGCGCGAGTGTAAATGTCAAAGCCGGTTTCGCCCGCATAAATAGCGGCCAGCCGCGAACGCCCGGTGCTTTGCACACTGACTCCAACGCGAGGTTGCAATATCCCGTACCCGGCAACGACGATATTTTTTTCTGGATCGATAATCGCTTGATGCAGAGGATGGGCCAGCGTGCCCACCATGCGATGAGCCGATCCGCGCGGAAGCTCGGTGTCGGAATCCAGCGTGATCACAAACCGCACCTGCGGAAGGATCGAGAGATTTCCTACTTTCACCGGAAAGCTGTCATATTCCGCGCGCAGCAGCTTGTTCAAGTCCAGCAGTTTGCCACGCTTGCGCTCCCAGCCCATCCATCCCTTCTCGCGTGGGTTGTAAACCCGGTGGCGATGGAACAAAAAGAACGAGCCGGTTTTCTCAGCGCCGTATTGTTCGTTCAATTGCTGGATCAGAGATGAAGCCAGGTCGATCAAGTGGTGGTTCTCGTTGGCCAGATGGTCCGAATCCGGCAAATCGGAGACCAGTGCGAAATGCATGTTGGGATCATGGTTTCCGAGGTAGCGCACTTCGAGGTTTTCCACCAGCCCGCGAACTTGTTGTTCGTTGAGCAGTAGCGTCGGCACCGCCACTATCGTGACGCAGTCGCTCGGAATGCCTTTGGAAAAATCCAGCTTGGGCAGAACTTGTGCCGGCAGCAGAGTCGTGACCAGATAATTCATCACTTGAATTGCCGCCTGCGAACTGGGCAGCAGCAGGATCAGCATCGAAAACATCAGGAGCACTGGTGAGTAGGCGGTGGAAGTGAGCACGAGCAAAATGACGGTAATAATGGCGAATGTAAGGACAACGATGCCGGGAAGAAAGAACTCGTCCGGATGCCGCAGCAGCCATGCTCGCAAAGTCTGGGTCGGGTCAGGCTTGAACCCAACGCGTTCGTGCAGTTGCTCCACTCCTTGGCTGACCAGGTAATAGCCGACATGAGATTCCCGCCGCCTGATCCGCGGATCCGGATAGTTCCTCGATTCCGCCCGCTGCGCTAGTCCCAGAACCTCGGTCGCGACCTCCATCTCTGTCATATCGGATCGCTTGGCGATCTTGGATAGCTGCTCTCGATAGACTGCTCGGCTCTCAATATCCATCCCAGCGTAGGCTCCAGCAGGGTCGCGCCGAAGTACGCCGTCAAACAAGATCAGAGGTTCCAGCACCTCGCTCCAAGAGGTTTGTGTCACATCGCGCAGGCTGCGGATACAGGTCTCAAGACCATGGGGATCGCTAACTCGAAGATCGCTATCGGAATCATCTTCGGCAAAATCGGCGAGGGCAGCACGACCGCGTGCCGCAATACGCTCCAGCAAAACCAGCTTCAGCGCCGGAACCAGCGATAAGACCTCATAAAGATTCAGCACCGCAACTTCCTGAAAGACCGTGCAGAAGGCCTCGAATTCAGCTCGGTCAAAATGGTTTGCGTGTTGATCCCAAAATCCTTCCGCGAAGGCAAGGATGCGCGGGACAACTTTGCCGTTTCCTTTACGGACATGAACCAACGTCTTCCTGGCCGCAAGTTCAACTGGAACGCTGCGCAGCTCTGAGGTAATGAGTTGGAGATTGTCGCGGATGGCGCTTAGCCCTGACGATGAGCTGCTTGCCGATGAGGCGCTGGCAACCGCAAAGATCGGGTTGAACGCCATTTCGATCTTGTTGCAGCGGCGCGAAATTGTGTCGGACGAAGTAGTGCCGGGCAGCCAGGCAAGGGTAGAAGCAAAACGCAGGGTCGCATGCCGCGGCGTCTCCGATTCGGACGCGTGCTCTATCGCCAGCGGCTTGACTACCTCTTCGGTCATCACACTCTCGGCATCGGCGTTTGGAACCATTTTGATCCTAACCTCTTGATTCTGCTCTAGGGTCTTATCCCGACTCTTAAATCCTGAACCTGATCTCTAGCGGTAGCTGCCCGCCTGCAGCTCAAACATTTCTGCGTACCGGCCGCCTAGATGAGTGAGCTGCTCATGGTCTCCGTCTTCAGCCACGCGACCGCCTTCAATGACCACGATGCGGTCCGCCATGCGTACGGTCGAGAATCGGTGCGAAATAAATAGGGCCATTTTGCCCGCAGTTAACTCGGCGAATCTTTGAAAAACCTGAAACTCGCTGCGCGCGTCGAGCGCTGCGGTAGGTTCATCCAGCACCAAAAGCTCGGCATTCCGCAGGTACGCCCGAGCCAGCGCCACTTTCTGCCACTCTCCGCCGGAGAGGTCGACTCCGCCATCGAAGCGGCGACCCAACATCTGTTCGTAGTGAGTCGGTAGGCGCGTGATCACCTCATCCGCCATACTCTTCTCCGCAGCCTGATGAATAAGAGCCAGATTCTCGATTTCCTCGATACGACCGACGGCAATGTTCTCTCGCGCCGTCATCTCATAGCGCATAAAATCCTGAAAGATGATGCCAATGTGGCGGTAAAGATCATCCAGATCGTATTCTCGCAGATCGATGCCATCAAGCAGTACTTGCCCTTCCACCGGATCGTATAACCGCGTCAAAAGCTTGACGATCGTGGTTTTTCCCTGGCCATTTTCCCCGACCAACGCGACGCGCTCGCCCGGAGCGAGATGAAAGTTGAGTCCATCGAGAATCATGCGCGAACTTCCGGGATAACGAAAGGAGACGTTGCGGAACTCAAATCCAATGCGAATTGGATGCGGCGCCGGCAGTGCGTTCGGCTTCGACCGGATTGTGGGCTGCATCTCGAAGAACGCAACCAGATCAGTCAGGAACAAAGCCTGGTCGGCGATGCCCGCTACGGTTGAGAAAATTTGCTGAATGTTGCTGCTCGCCTGCAAGATAGCGCCGGAAAGGAAGGTCAGCGTGCCGATACTCAGCAACCCTGTCACCGTCCGCCAAATGACGAATACATACGCGGAGTAGTACCCCGCCGTCCCGATTACCGACAGCAAAGCTCCAGCGATAAGCCGCCGCCGCGCCAGAGAAACATCCTCTTTATATATCTGGTCAGAAAGCCGGGTAAAACGATCCGTAAAAAAGTTCGCCAGACCGAAAAGTTTGAGTTCTTTCGCCGCTTCCTTACTACCGCCCGCAACCCGCAGGTAATCGAGTTGCCGCCGTATGGGAGTCTGGCGGAAATTCTTCGCATAGCCGAGGAAAGCGAAATGGCTCTCGCCGAGAAACGCCGGCACAACTCCGGCAACCAGCAGCAGGAGAAGCCAGGGCGAGAAAACAACGATCGAGACCGAAAGCGAGATCGTGGTTATTACTTGCTGCACCAACCGCCCAATCGCCTGAATCATTCCAAGGCGGTCGGTGGCTTGAACCCGCGCCCGCTCCATGCGGTCATAAAACTCAGGATTCTCATAGGCGACAAGATCGAGCTCGGCGGCGTGCTTCATTACCATCACGCTTACGTGACGCGTGTATTTGTCGGCGAGCAATGCATCGAGAAAGTCGAGGCCGCGAGTCAGGATGCTGCTTAGAAGCGCACAACCGAATTCTGCCGCAACCAGCCACCATAGTCGCACTGGGGCCGATTGGTGGGTGGCAAGGGTGTGCACGATGCCATCAATGATGAGTTTTGTGATGTAAAGCAGGACAACGGGCAGCAACGAGACGACAACCCGAAGCGCCAGATTGGCGGAGACCACGACCCGCCCGGACTCCCAGACGATGCGCAAAACCGCGGGCACGTTGCGTAGCGCAGAGAAACGCTCGCTCCATCCGCTCCAGAAGTTCGGTTTCTTTGTCATCGTCACGGTCGCATCCTCACGGGTCCTATTGCCCGGGACTTTCTGTGAAAAGCGAACGACGAAACGCCAGCCTCTGGATAGCTGCGCAAGACCAGTCGAGGCCCCGGCATTGAGTGTAGACTAATGAATTCCGGCCCGGCAAGATTAGCTCCAGTGAGCATGTCTTGGATGAAGACTGCAAGCTCTGGGTTGTTGCACCAGTCGAAGAAAGAGAAAAAGGAGCCCGCGCCGGATCTCCTACCGAATGTTGAGTTTATAGTACTTCTTGAAGCCCGCCCGTTCCATCCCTCGCTGGGCTTCCGGGGCCTTCATAAAGGTGTTCCAAACAAAGCCTGTGCGCAAATTCTCTGCCATCAGCATAGTAATGCCAGTGTCGATGCCGATAACGTCGTGGTCGTACCAGTTTTTCAGCGGATTGAAGGCGTTGACGAACCCATATTTGTTCCAGGCCGCGCCGTAACGGGTGCGAATCGTCTTCAGCACCCGCAGTGTCGCCTGCGGCATAAAGGGCAGGGAACCCCCGGTGGCGCTGGGTACAACCGTGCCATCGATCGGTCCCGTGGCCGGCGGCCCACCCCAGATTACGTAACTGCGCTCCGAATCCGAAGCTGTGATCCCCCATAAGTCGTCACTATAGTCTGGGAACTGTTTCCCCAGTTCCACACAAAAGCGCCGATGGACTTCTGTGGCAGTTACGGAATTCTCGAAATAATCGGCGTACTTATCGCGCTTGCCACGAAAATCGAACCAGGCCTGCGAGTACTGATGCACAAAAAGAGGCGCGAAAGAACCGATGTAGCGTAACCCCTCGTATTCGAAGGTGAGCCGCTTCCAAGCGCTCCAGGCTTGTTCTTTCAGAGGATGACTCAACGATCCCAGCCCGAGCAGATACATCATCATCAGTTCGCTGTAATAGTCCCATCGCGACGAAAGAAAGCCGTATTCAGGAGTCCAGCCATGAGGCAGCAGCGAGGTGTCTTCCGAAAGCCAGGTCCAATCCACGCGATCGAAGATGAGATCGGCCAGTTGAGTGATTCCGGCGTGAGCGAAATGCTCACGGCAGGCGAGGATTCCGCAGAGCAGAATCGCGGTATCGACCGAAGATACTTCGGAATCCCAAACTCTTTCTCCCGTGTTGATATTTGCGAAGTGATAGAAAAAACCGCGATGCTGCGGCAATTTTTTCCACAAAAAGCGAAGGGCAGCAATCGCTCGTTCAATCGCGGCATCCCTGGCAACGAAACCGCGCTTCTCTCCAATACACAGCGCGGTTAGGCCAAAGCCCGTCGCCGCGATGCTGGCCACGATCCCCTGATCGTCAACGTGGACATCGCAACGGTCCTTCACCATTCCAGTTTTCGGGCTAGCTTGTTCCCAGAAGTAAAGGAAATTGGCGCTCTCCAGTTCATTGAGAAAGACGTCCTCTTCTGGAGATAACGCGGCAGCTGCCGGCTCCGCAGGTGCCTGGGCCGAAGCCAGCAATCGCCAAGGCGTTACCAAATTCGCCAAGGGTAAGCACAGACTCGTGCCTAACATGTGCCGCAGCACTCGGCGCCGCGACAGCTGGATTGCCCTTTCTTCTTTCATCCGTTTGTCTTATTCGATCTTATTAAAGTTCAAGGTTGTGTAGAAGAGATAAAAGTGTGCAAATCGGATGCCCAACGTTAAAGGCAAGCCCTGATACAAAATCATTTTCTCAGTATGTACCATCGCCGCTCGCGCAGTTAAGATATGCAGCGGAGAGGCGTCGTATGATGATTACAAAGGCGCAGGTATGAGTTCTGTCCAAAGATTCGCAGTCGGAATCGTTGCATTCGTCACGCTGCTGGTCCTTGCCAGCGTGATTCTGCTCGTCGGCTGGAGCATTCGGCAGTCCATTTCTCTTCAGGGAGCCGTGACCGTAAAGTCTTCCGATCCCCACAAAGAGCGGCCCATCGCCGACGTCGAGGTATCGGTTTCGAGCACCATCGCCGCCGGAACGGGAGAGGTCAAGTCCGATTCCTCCGGCTTTTTCAGCGTGCCGCTACAGCGATTCGTGCGCCGAGGGAACGCCATCGCTTTGCATTTTCATCATCCTCAATATCAGGACCTGAAACTGGACGATTTTGTCGGCGACAAGCTCTACGTGGTTCACATGGTCCCTTTAGCGAACGAAGCTCCCACCTCTCATCATCCCGAAGTGAAAGTTGCAAATGTCCGAGTGCGTTATTCGATTAAGGCGCACACCGAACTCAACGTGGGCAGCGCAGCCAAGTCTTTTGAAATCGAAAATCTCGGGAATGTGCCCTGCAAGAAACAACGGCCGTGCTCTCCCGACGGCAAATGGAAAGCGGCCATCGGCTCGGCGTCACTGGATGCCGGGGCAGGCAATGAGTTCCGCGATGCGCGAGTTTCCTGCATCGCCGGACCGTGTCCTTTCACCAGAATCGAAACAGACAAGTTTTCCCAGGGAGGCCAGACCATCATGGTCTCCGCTCGCGACTGGTCCGACACCGCGACATTTCTGCTGGAGGCCGAGGTCTTTCATCCCATGGTGAGTCAGACTGTGCACGAATCCTATCCCGTCATCTTCGGCGATGGACTCAACTTCACCTTGCCGGCCGCGGCCGAAGGCGTAAGCCTCGAAGCCGACTTCGAGGGCCAAACCGTGATTTTTCCTCTCGGTCCGACGGTCCTGCTCAGTTGGGCCGATTGCAACGCCCGCGCCAATTCCGATCAAACCAGAGTCTACCGCTGCCAACTCAAGTCTGGATATCAATTCCAGTAAGCATCAACCTTCTGGATAGCGTGGTGAAAGTCTGTTCTGGGGCGTAACTTCCGAATAGCCCGTCTTCCGAATAGCCCGTCAACCTGGGCGCAATCCCCGAAGCTCTTGATGTAGAATCGGCCCTGGCCGTCGCTCTCCGGCATGGCAAGGAGGAGTCCATGAGTGCTCGAAACGGCAGAGCCTTTTTGATCGCGCTGACTATATTCGTCTTGTCCGTCACGACTGAGCTTTTCCCCGCCGATAAGACCAGCCTTGAACTTTCACGCGATTCCATCATTCACATCGTCACCCAGATTCAAAGGGCGGACTACGAATGCGACCGCCCAGCACTGAAGCGCCTCCACGACGAACTCACGCCCATCCCGGAGGACAACAAGCTGGCAGCGCTGGTGCTCTACTGGCGTGGATTTGCGCTGTGGCGCAGAGCGATTAACGGCTTCAACGAATCCCCGACTCCAACTGATCTGGAAGAGAACCTTACGCAGGCGGTCACCGATTTCAAAGACGCCATTGCCCGCGACCCTGCATTCGTGGAACCTAAGATTGGAGCAGGCTCTAGTCTGGGCTACCTGATGTACTTGAGCAAGAAAGACCCAACCCGTATTCAGGAACTGTTGCAACAGTCGAGTCCGCTTTTGAAAAAAGCCCTGGCGGCGGCTCCAGACAATCCTCGGCTTCTCTGGGTGCTGGGCCCCATTCGTTGGTCGTCGCCGCCAGAGCGGGGAGGAGGCCAGGACAAGGCGTTTGAAATCTACAACAGAGGTTTGGAAGCTGTCCGTAGCCGTAGCCGCGACGTGGTTGATCCGCTGGAACCCTCATGGGGAGAACCCGAATTGCTGATGAGTCTCGCCTGGTCGAATCTGAATCGAACCACGCCGGATTTGAAGGCCGCCGACCAGTACGCACAATCTGCTCTCAAACTGGTCCCATACTGGCACTATGTTCGCGACATTCTGATGCCCCAGATTCAAGCTGCCCAAGCCCAAAGCCGGCCTCCCGGTTGCAGGCTCGGTTTTCGCGCAAACCCAGAACCGGCCGAACGCCAATCCCGCCCAGTACTTCTTCGTACTGTTGAATCGTCCTGCCGATGCTCCTCAACTGAGCAAACAAGCGGGTGACAAGCTTCAGGAAGAGCACATGGCCAACATCCACAAGATGGCTGCCGAACACAAACTCGTGATTGCCGGGCCGTTCATGGATGACACGGGCTGCGTGGCATTTTTGTGTTTCAGGCGGACTCGGCTGCGCAAGTAACGGAGTGGGCCAATAGCGATCCGGCGATCAAAGCAGGCCGTCTATCGGCCGAGGTTCATGGACCGTGGCTCATCGAACCGAGCGCCATTCACGATCCTGCCGAGCCTCCCGGCTTCGAGCAGTACACGCTCGTTCTGATGAAGCGCGGCGACCATTGGAACCCAAACGCGCCAGAGTTCATGGACGTGATGAAGCAGCATCATGCTTTCGTCAAACGAATGACAGATCAGGGAAACATGGCCATTGCCGGACCGTTTCCGTTTAGCGATCAGGGTGAGCTGCGGGGAGTCGCCATTTTCCGAGTGGGAGCAGAGCAGACTGCCAAGCTGACTCAGGACGATCCAATCGTCAAAGCTGGTCTGCTCAAAGCTGAAATCCATCCATGGGGCACAGGAAAAGGGGTGCTGGCGTCGGGACAGCCGATGCAATAAGAGCATGCCAGATCGAGCGATTCAATGCGAGTGGTCGGCTAACAGGCGGCGCCCTAACCGCCTACGTTCACAGCCCAATTCGCGTGAACTTATTTCTAGCGAGGGGTGCTTATTCCCTTCTTGAGCATTTCAATGGCTTTCCCCAATCGCTTCAATCGTGTTTCTTCTTTCTTGGCTTCGGTAATCCACCGGCAGTACTCCTTGCGGTGGGTGTAACTTAGTTTCTCGAAAACTGGAAGCAGCCCTTCTTTCCTGATCAACTTTTCAAATTGAGCGGGCACTTCGACGGTTCTTCCCATTTCATCTCTCCAAATAACGACTTCAACGGTATCGCCTGGGCCTTTCCCAATTTGCTCGCGTATGGATTTAAGCACCCCCATCATATGAAGGGGATGGCGGTACTTGACCAGTGAACCGGAATACGGCACACCATTGAATGTCGCCTTTACAGGCACCTGCCCTTTCGTGGCGAATTCCTTCTCGGTATCATATGGAAAAAGCACATACGCTCCACCGCTATCACCCGCTTCGATTTTCGCCTTGAATTTGTATTTCTTCATTGCTCCGATTTTCTGACCGCCCGGCCTTGGTCACTCGGAATTAAACCACTTTCCCTGGTAGCGCGCTAGCCAAGCGATCACTCCCGGCTTGTCGGCAATTCGGAAGCATCCAGCATCAGGCAGCCGCACACCTAGATGGGAACAGCCACATGCCGAGGAAGTATTCAACACAAGAGAAACCACATGCGCAGCAGCTAGGCCTGTTTTTTCAGGACCACATGCATCGCGTGTTCGCTGGACACATTTTCGCTGCAGAGATACCCGAGCGCAGCCACGTCAATGCCCGCGAATAGGTTCTCTCCCGAGCCCATAAGAATCGGACGAAATGCGAGGTGAAGTTCGTCGATAAGCCTTGCGCGGAGATACTGCTGAATCGTTGCAACTCCCCCGCCGATTCGTACGTCCCGGCCGTTTGCAGTCTCTTTCGCACGCTGCAGTGCAGAATGAATCCCGTCCGTGACAAAGTGAAAGGTTGTGCCGCCCTTCATTTCGACCGGCTGGCGCGGGTGGTGCGTCAGCACGAATGTAGGAACATGATAGGGCGGTTCGTCACCCCACCATCCTTTCCAGGAGTCGTCCGGCCACGGACCGCGCACAGGTCCAAACATGTTCCGGCCGAGAATCCAGGCCCCGACGTTGTCCATGCCTCGCTGTGTCCATTCGTTATCGACACCAGCAGTGCCGCCTTCCTGGCCGTGCATCTGCTTCCATGTGCGCGTGGAGAAGAACCATTCGAACAACTCTGGGCCACGAACGCCAAGAGGATTGTCGAGACTCTGGTGAGGTCCCGCGGCGTAACCATCCAGCGATACCGCAAAGGCGCTGACGCGGATTTTGGGCATGACTTGAATCTACGTGCCGGTGACGCGGACGGTCAACCCGCCTAGATCTGGTACCGCGCTTCAGAGCGAATTGTCGGCCATCCGGAGACTGACCATAAGAGAGACTTCTGGGAAATCTGTGGGTCGGGGGAAGCATCGGCCTCCACGCAATGCCGACCCGGTAAAGGGAGTAATAAAAGATCGGTGGTCTGGCCGGAACCGCCGTTCGGGTCAAAACGACTCCGAGAACCGGGTCTCCAAAAATTCCCCCAATTTCGCTGTTGCCTTGAATTGAGGAATCGGGTCGAGTTCCTTGAAGGCCGACGTAAACGCATTCGAAAGACTCCAAATCGTGCGCGATCGGAATTCATCGAATTTGGGCTCGAAATACAACTCGTGCACCGTACGCGCCAGGTGTTTTGGAGGCTCCAGTTTGCCCTCGACGAACGCTTCGTAAATCACAACCTTCGCGGTGACATCGGTGAGTTCACTCCTCTGCCACGGTTCTACCTGCTTTCGCATGTTCGAAGTTTCGCTGCATCCGATCAACGCCAACGGAGATGCAATCGATGAGCGAGAACGATTTTCGAGCGCTTGGCCAGCACCGGCGTAAAGTCTCCGGTGAACGCCATGTTTGAGCACACGAAGACCCGATAACCACAGGTCACCGCCAAACGCATGCCTTGTCATGCGAATTCCGTAACCCAATGGAGAAGCGGCAGCCCTCCATTTCGGTGGCGAGATCGAGAACGCCGAACATCTTCATCCCATCCGGCGAGACGGCATACTCGTCGTGGACGACTCCAATGTGGCGAAACCCGAGCGTTTCGATCAGAGCCCGCACGATCTCGTGATGCGGGATCGGGCGATGCGTTTCGGTCGCCGGTGGCGTGGGCACCAACGCCAGTTCTTCACGGCCAATGGTTCGGCCGCTATAGCCAATGAACGTATTTGTTTCTGACATAACTGTTCCTCCTTATTGTTAGGTTGAAATGGACTTGCAAATGAGTGAGAACAAACAGGACGGCCAGGTACCTTGGGCGCGCTTATGCGAATTGCGATGCCTGTCCGAACGGGCGGCTTTGTGCGCGGTTTCCTGCCGGCACCTCTCAGCTCTGAGAACAGTTGCTTACTTCGACGCGTGACGATTTGGATCAGCGGACTTCTTGGATCGAGGCGAACGGACCTAGTTGCGCGGAAAGTTTCTCGACGCTCTCGAACGAACTTTTAAACAACACAAGATTACTCTTGCCGGTCAACTCACTCCTCTTCAATCCCCAGCAGAGTTCGCCGCTCTGCTACGTGCCGCCGCGCATCGCGACTGGGTCGTTTATGCCAAGCGACCCTTTGCCGGCCCCGCGCAAGTCCTGACCTATCTCTCTCGCTATACTCACCGCATCGCCATCGCCAACTCTCGACTCGTGGCCATGGCCGACGGTAGGGTTACCTTCCGATGGCGAGACTACGCCCATGGGCACCAGAGTCGAACTATGACGCTCGAGGCCCATGAATTTCTACGTCGCTTCCTGCTGCATGTCTTGCCCGCCACTTTCGTGCGCATTCGCTACTTCGGCCTGTTCGCCAATCGCCACCGTGCCCAATTGCTGAAGCTGTGCCGTTCTCATCTGCAGTGCACGGCGACGCCGCAACCTGCGGTCGGCGTGGGGCATCTCTGTCAACACTGTCATCGCGGCACCATGCGAGTGGTGGAGACACTTTCTCCTACCCAACTTTCTGCCTGGCTCCCGGATCCTCCTGCGGAGAACTCTTCATGATTCCTACCTCTGTTGTCCTGGCATCCACATTATTCTTCAACCAGCTCTGGCTCTGGCAGATACACCAGTGTGTGCCATCCTTCCAACCAGGGCCATTTCTCTCTTTACTTCCTGGCATAACCGGCTTTCAGCAAAGATCCTCCACGACCTTTCCTTCCCAGTTATCCAACTCCAGTCTTCCCCACAGCCACCTTGCTCACCTCACTTGCCTCCACACGCGACTTCCAAATCCCATTCAAAACACATAGTCCCAAGCGGCGGCTTCGCTCAACCGACTCTATCGCTAGTGCTCAGGCGTGAAGATCTGCGCAATCCCTCACAGCATCTTGGCCTGAGCACTAGCGATAGAGTCCTAGTAGGTTAGCAGCAGTTAAGCAATGAGGGACTTGCTCTTGCCGTTCCGGGGTTGCACCCCCAGCATTGCCAGCAGGTATAGAACCGGCCAGCTCACGACGAGAAGCGGGACGAGCCGTTCCTGCCAAGAGGGCCCTCCCGGGTTCCATGTCCCTTCGCTCCACTTTTCCAATGCAATCTGTTGCCACCCCCCCATCCAAGTAACCAGCGCGGTAAACGTGGCCACCGCAGCCGCCAACAGAAGGGTGCGTTGTGTCCCGAGTTTGCGACCGTGTCGAGCCTGCCGCATTCCGGCGAGAGAAGGAAGCAAGAAAAGGAGCGCTTCCAGAATCTGTGGGAGCACAACAAAACAAATGAATTCGGAGAACGGGTTGCGGAGTAGCAAAACTTTGAGCGGCACAAGATGCAAAGCATTTAGGAGGAGCCGCAGCGAATAAATCAGCACCCAAAGAGGGTCACATAGACAGAACCACACCAAGCAAAAAAGCGTTCCGTTGACATAGAGGGTGTCGCCCGACAACGTCCCCAACACGAAGCCACCCACCCAAGACCAGCAAATTATCGCTAATGAAACGCAAACCAGAGTTTCGAGCTCTTGAGTCTCAGTCAACCCGCTACTGTACGGCACTCCGTACTGCCAATACACGAGAGCGTGTCTCCCAATGCCGCTAACTAACCCAACAGAAATCTTGCTGAGAAGCACACCGACGGGACCCACAATTCCAAGCAAAGCCAGCCAAGGTTGCCACGTCTTCCATAGCGGAACCTGTCGCCTTAAGACCAAACCCAGCAGTTCGCAGACAGCGCGTCTGTCGTGCATCTTCAGTTCTGCCACGTCGCCGACCACTGCGTCTTGTAGCTCGGGTTCTAACGTGCGGGTGATTTTCTTAATTAACCACTTGCCCAGCTTCATGGACGGCCTCCCGCTCTATTCGCTTCCCAAGGGACACCGCTGCTTGACCGCTTCACAGCACCATAGAACTCTGTGGCTGCCTTAATACCTCGGGCCGTAACCCGAACCATACGCTTGGAGCGTCCGCCCCGTTGTCGTGTGGCGCTTCCCATCCATGTTTCAATTAGGCCCTTCTCTTCCAGACGGTCCAAGGTGGTGTATAGCGCTCCAATGGAGCAGCTCCGCCGTGTGGAATTCTCGATTTCCAAACGGATTGCAGCACCGTATGCATCTGCGCCTAATCGAGCAGTTGCAGCGAGAAGGAGGTATTCGAATTCGCCGAGCATGATTAATAACACATTGTGATTGTAATAAACGTTGTTGTCAATGGGACGGGGTTTAGAAAGCCGGGAAGAGATGGCATAACTGTCGCAAAATCGCCATTGCGCTCAGAACCCCCCTCAACTGGGAACTTGAGTGAAATCGCCTGCTTACGTCAGTCTGAGAGTTCTCTTGCGGGCAATTTCGACCATTCGACGTTCTGTTTCACTCAAGTTCCCCCATAGCCAGCCTGTGCTCATCTAGCGAAGAAATTGTCGGGTAGAGCCAAGGCTGCGATTACGAGTACCGAGGCCGCCATCATGAACCAATCCCATGGTTCAATATCGTGTCGCCGGGCGATAGCGTAGGGAACGGTCAGCAACAGCCACAGGGCGACTGCAAGTGAGCACACGGTTCCAACGACGGCAAAACCGGGATGGATGTGCCACAGTGCGAATCCGACCGCCTGTGGTCCCCGTGACCATGTCCAGATAGTTTTTTCCCAGAGGATTCGCGCCGCGAACAAGAAGGCAAAAGGTGAAGCAGAGAGCCACCAGACTTTGAGGAAACTGGGTAAGGCTCCCGGTATTTGCATGGCCGCATTCTAGCCTGATCGTGTCGATTGTTGTAAGCAGATGCACTCAAATTTCGACTTCTTTCGATTCCGTTCCCATCTGAAGAGTTTGAAACTGGTCGGAAGATGAGCACAATGGGGATATTTCGCCAATCATGCAGCCAGATTGCACTGAGACGGTTATCATGTAGCGATGAAACGGTCCTTTTGCGTCGGTTTGCTCGGCTTTGTTTTGATGCCTTTCGTCAGTCTGAGAGCGCAAGAGGACTCGCCACACAAAGGCCGAAATAACGACTTCACCAGTACTGATGGAACGTTTCATTTTGAATACCCCGCCTCTCTTGTGCGCTGTGGACGAAATCCAAATCAACCTGATCGATGGGAGCCAAACGAATCGTGCGAAGCCTACACTCCTGTTTGCTCTGATGTCTCCTGCCAGTCTGACGGGACGGTTACGTGCATTGCCTATCCTGCTGAGAGAATGAAGGGGACGAACTTTCAGGCGGCCGCGTTCTCGGTAAGTGAACTAAGAGCGGCGACAACGCAAGCGGAATGTCTTAAGGTGGAAGAGCCGCCACCACACGTTGGAAGTGCATATGAAGAAACCGTGAACGGAGTGACCTTCACAGTCATAGAGACGGACGGCGTTGCGACTGGCAACCTGATTGACGGTTACGTCTATCGCAGCTTTCACGAGAACGAGTGCTACGAACTTGACATCAGAATCGCCTCCTCAAATCCTGCCTATGCTGATCCGGGGACGATGAAGAACTTCAGCTCTAAGTTGGTCCATCACCGTTTGAAACAGGTGCTGGACACGTTCAAGTTCATCAAATAGGCGTCGATGCTTACGATGCTCCGAGAGAGTCCCAACGACGGATGGCGAAATCAGATGGGATGAGAATGCTGGTCTCCCGGCGGGATGCGATAAGCTCCCAGTGATAACGCGCTCGAGGCGCAATACAAAGGAGACCGGCTATGACGAAGAGTATCACTCTGGCAGAGCGGCAGACCAGAGACTTTGCGGAGAAGAAATACACCGTGGGATTGGATCTCGGGGATCGTTGGAGTTGGTATTGCGTGTTGGATGAACATGGGGACGTGGTGTTCGAACACAAACTGAGTACAACGCCGAAGGCCCTCAGAGAGGTGTTCGGGGCGATGCCGCACAGCCGAGCGGCGCTGGAGACGGGGACGCATTCGCCGTGGGTAAGCCGGTTAATGAAAGAGTTGGGGCACGAAGTCATCGTGGCGCAGGCGAGCAAGGTGCGTTTGATCGGAGAGAGCCGGAAGAAAGACGATCGGCTGGATGCGCGCACCCTGGCGCGGCTGGCGCGCGTCGACCCCGAACTGCTGGGACCGATTCAACATCGCAGTGCCTGGGCGCAAGCGGATTTGATCATGCCGGGCGAGAGCCGGCCTGGTGCGGGCGCGGACGGCGTTGATCAATGCAGCGCGGGGCCTGACGAAGTCCTGTGGGGAACGGTTGCGGGGTTGCAGCCCGCGAAATATGGACGCGGAGAAGAGCAAGGGACTGAGTGCGGAGCTGCAGATGGCATTGAAGCCGCTGCTGCGAGCGATCGAGTCGCTCAGCCAACAGATACTGGACTATAACCAGCGCATTGAGCAGATGGCGCGGGACCGCTATCCAGAAGGGGCGAGGTTGCAGCAAGTGAACTTGCCCTCTTTCACGACGTCCTGGAGAGACTTAAACGGCCAGCCCTTGGGGTTTGTGGCAGGATCACCGAATAAATCGAGGAAAATGGATTGGGCGAGAGTGTCGAATTGGGCGAGAGCGTCGCGGCGCTTGACCCGCAAAGCCTCTGCACGATCCAGAGTCTCCGCAATTCCCCGTTGCTCTGCCAGCGGAGGCAGGGGAACTTGAACACGCTTCACGAGGTCGATGTTCAGATTCTTGACTGTTGCGCCCGCGGCGTGGCGAACAAACTCCGCATAAACCAAATCCGAACCCAACAAATGGTAGAAGAAATCCCTCGAAACGTTTCCGTCGCGAGGACTAAGAACAAGCCAGCCGTCATGAATGCAACCCGACGTATTCATGATGTATGGCCGACCAAAACTCATCGAGTTCGTCAGGAGGAAGTCTCCTGGCTTAACCGTGCGGGAACGTTTCGCGCCTTCCTCTCGAATACGTTTTTTCGTTGAGTTGATATATTTTCCGCTATCGGTCGCGTCGCTGCTCATCACCCAGTTGATCCCACCTGGATCTTCGGCGATGAACTTATCTATCGGACATGGCGAGCCCCCCGGGCAATCGTGAAGATGTCTTCGAGCGCGACGAGTGGCCAACTCTTGCTCACTTCAGCATCCCCTCCAGATCCCTCATACCCTGCTGAATCTCAGCCTCAAGCTTCGCCAAGTCAGCAAGAATCTCCTTCGGCGGGCGATGCTCCACCTCTTCCTGCACCACCTCTTTATATCGGTTCAGGCTCAGATCGTAAGCCTGCGCTGCAATGTCCGTCTTCGGCACGCAGAAACTCTCTGCCGTGCGCGGACGCTTCCGCTCCCTGCCATCGCGTTCATGCCAACGCGCCAAAATGTCGGGCAGATTGTTCTTTGCATGTTCCTCAGCGCCTAGTTTGACCTTCGGCAGGCAACCCAGCTTGTCGTCACTCAGCAGCGGCGTACGCTTATCGTCGAGCGACCAGCCGTCGGCGTTCACGTCGTAAAACCAGACATGATCCGTCCCGCCCGAGTTCGTCTTTATGAACAGCAAGATGGCAGTCGAGACTCCGGCGTAGGGCTTAAAGACGCCGCCCGGCAGCGAGATCACCGCGTCCAGCTTTTGGTCCTCCACCAGAACGCGGCGCAGCGTCTTGTGCGCATTACTCGATCCGAACAGCACTCCGTCCGGCACGATGACGGCGGCACGTCCGCCGGGCTTGAGCAGACGCAGAAACAGCGCCAGAAAAAGCAGCTCGGTCTTCTTAGTCTTGACCACTTGCTGCAAGTCTTTGGCGCAGCTTTCGTAATCGAGTGACCCAGCAAATGGGGGATTCGCCATGACCAGCGTGTATTTCTCTTCCTCGCCCGCATGATCCTGGGAGAGCGAGTCGCGATAGATCACATCCGCGTTCTCCACGCCGTGCAGCAGCATGTTCATACTACCGATGCGCAGCATGGTGTTGTCGAAGTCAAAGCCGTGGAACAGTCCACGATGAAAATGCTGCCGGAGCTTGGCGTTGGTCAGCACTTCGGGATGCCGCTCGCGCAGCGACTCGCCGACTGCGACTAAGAAGCCGCAGGTTCCGCACGCCGGATCACAGACGACGTCGGTGGGTTTGGGCTCAACCATCTCGACCATCAGCCGGATAATGTGCCGGTCGCCCGTTACCGAAACCGCGTATTCGGAAAGATGGGACTTGACGTAGTAGTCGGATTCCGATATAACGGCGTCCGACTATGAAAGAAGCGTTTGACCAGTTCCTACCTCTTTCCGCTGCCGAGCTGCATATTCTGCTGGCTCTCACGAGTGACGATCGTCACGGATACGGGATTATGCGAGAAGTGGCCCGTCAGTCGGAAGGCCGCTACAAGCTGGGACCTGCCACGTTGTACGACAATCTGCAAAAGCTACTTGATCGGGGGATTGTAGAAGAGCGGCCCGCTCGCGCTCCCGAGGATGATCCAAGGCGCCGCTACTATCGGATTTCACGCTTCGGCCGTGGACTTCTGGCTACGGAGATCGCCAGACTCGAAGGCTTGGTCCGCGAGGCGAGACTGCGTCTAAACATCCGTCCCGAGAGAGCCTGATGACTCGCACTTTGTATCGTTGGCTCATTTGTTGGCATCCACCTGCCTTTCGCCTGCGGTTCGAGGAAGAACTCCTTTGGATATTCGACGAATCCAGCGACGCATCAGGCGCGGCGTTGTTCCTGTATGACGCGGCCATCTCTCTGCTAAGGCAGTGGCTCTTGCGGTCGGGAATGTGGAAATGGGTGCTCGGGGGTATTGCCGGAGCGTTGCCGGTCGTTATCGGATTCGGAAGCTTCATCTTCGACTGCCCTATGCACCCTTAACGTAAGGGAATTGTGAGTCCGTCCATTTCTTATGAGGAGGTCGGGCACATGAGAAAGGGGGTTCGGAGAATCTCCTACGCATTTCTGACTGTGCTACTGCTGGCGCTGTTAGGAGGCTTTACATATGAACAGGTCGGAAGAGCCGGGGACGCCAGTCAACTGCCTCCACGAGTTGGACAGGCGGTCGATATCGGTGGGCGCACTCTGAACCTCTACTGCTCTGGCAACGGTATGCCGACCGTGGTCCTTGAAACCGGTGGCAACTCGCCCGGTTATTCGTTGCTTTTGCAACAATCCAAGATGGCAGTGTTCACTCGTGCCTGCTGGTACGACCGTGCTGGAGTGGGTTGGAGTGATCCCCGCCGTCTCCACGAACCAGTGCGAGTATTGCGAGCGATCTGCACGAGGTGCCACAGCGTGCGGGTGTTCTGCCACCTTATGTGATGGTAGGCGGGTCGGTGGGAGGCGAATATGTTCGCATCTACACGGCGCACTATCCCACGGATGTGGCAGGTTTGGTGTTAGTTGATTCCGCGACTCCGGACATGCGTGAGCCGGACTTCGCGTTAGCACCCGTAAATCGTATGTCGGGCAGCACGAGACACCTGATTTGCATGGGTCTACCAGCAATGACGCGACTTGGCATAATTCGATTCATGGCGAGCAGAGAGCGCCGGCCACCTCCGGACGATTTCACCCCTGAGCAAAGCGACACATTGGCGAAGCTCGAAGCACAACCGAAAGCGAATGAGACGGATATCCAGCAGGCATGCGCCGCAACCGATGAAGGCAGAATCGTTTCGCGTACCGGTGGCGGAAATCCCGATATTGACAACGCCGTGCGTAATGCGGGCAGCCTAGGTGATCGCCCGCTCGTCGTGCTGACAGCAGGAAGGTATTGGGCTCCTCCTGGTTTCGAAAAGGAGGCAGCAGAATATCACGAGATTCAAGTTCATCTGCTGCAGGTGAACCTAGCGCGCTTGTCAACGCGCGGTCGGCAAGTAATCGTGGATGCGCACCACGGCATGGAGGAATCGCCTGACTCCATAGTCGCAGCTGTCCGGCAGGTAGTCGATGAAGTGCGAGCAAACAACCACGTGGCGGATGTCCGCCCTGCACCGAAGCCGGTGAAGTAGCTCTAGAGTCTGACGATCGGTACTAGAGAACAGCCTTTGTGACCCGGAACAGTCGTAAGTAGGTGGATAGTCGGCTACCGGTAACCTACGCAGCACTTTGGTCAATTGATGAAAAATCTCGATTTCACTGGAGCAGCCGACAAGGCTGTGAATCTAGTGGGGTGTAAGTCCCCACACCACCAATTGCCTGGGCGGGTGGTTAGCATGTCCGATGCATGCGGAGGTAACGAAGCATGTTCTGCTCGGACGTAAAAGC
>Ga0307478_10000413_pt1 | contig 45183 bp, 41 predicted proteins | sample atmos_gasesECM4C_2_FD_203713 | JGI IMG/M metagenome (GOLD analysis project Ga0307478, IMG submission 203713) | Hardwood forest soil microbial communities from Morgan-Monroe State Forest, Indiana, United States - atmos_gasesECM4C_05 | ecosystem: Environmental > Terrestrial > Soil > Temperate...
TAAAGGGGGTTTGCTTTGCCAAAGCGCACATTTCAACCGCGGAAACGACGCCGCGCGAAGACGCACGGATTCCGCGCGCGCATGAAGACCGTAGGCGGCCGCAAAGTTCTGGCGGCGCGCCGCAAGAAGGGACGTCATCGCCTCACGCCCTAGTATCCCCGGGCGCATGGAGTTTCCGCGCGAGGCGCGGCTGGTGCGGCGCGGCGAATTCGATGCCGTGTACCGCGCCGGGAAGCGCCGGTCGAGTTCCCACTTCACAGTTTTTTTTCGCGCCAACCAATTGCCGGTGAGCCGCTTCGGTTTCAGCATCAAGAAGGCGCTGGGCGGGGCGGTGGTGCGCAATCGCATCCGGCGGCGCGTGCGAGAGATCGTGCGTTGCCATCGCATGGAGATACCCGCGGGATGGGATATTGTGATTCATCCGAAGAGCGGCGTGGCGCGGGCGAAGTTTGTGGAGTTGACGGGGGATTTGGTGCGGTTGTTGAAGAGCGTGTGAGCGCGCTGATGCTGATGAAGACGAGCGGCGTAAACGAAGCAGAAGAAAGAGACAGACGGAAGTCTGTCGCACCCGTGTTGGCGGAGAAACAATCCGTCGCGGTGAAAGCGGCGTTGGCCGCGCTGCGTATTTATAAGGTGTACTTTTCGATTTTGTTTGCGGGGAGTTGCCGGTTCGAACCGACTTGTTCGAGGTATGCGTATGAGGCGATCGAGCGGTTTGGCGTGATGCGGGGGTCCTGGATGGGGTTGAAGCGGTTGCTGCGGTGCCAGCCTTTGTCGCGCAAGTTTGGTTGCGATCCCGTGCCGGAGAAGGCAGACGTGGCGGCGTTGCAGGCCGGCGGAATTCGGCAGGACGAGGGCCGGGCCGCTGTCACTAGGAGAGAGGCACATTCTTGAGCGAGCCGCAAAAGAAAAAAGAACTTTCTTCAGAGATGCGGATTCTGATCGCCTCGATCCTTTCGATGGCGGTGATTTTGTTGTGGGCCAAATTTTTTGCGCCGAAGCCGCCAGCGAATTTGCCGCAAGCAAACAGACCAGCGATCACAGCGCCCGCGGGAACAAATCCAGGTGCGACATCGCCTTCCAGTTCACTTTCCACTTCGTCAGGAAAGGCCAGCGCGCAGGCGCCCGCGGGAGTCGCGACGGCAATTGCACCTTCTAACGCGGCCGCGATGCCGCCGAAGGCTGACGCGCAGGAACGGACGATTGTCGTGGAGAACGCGCTCTACCGCGTGGAGATTTCAAACCGCGGCGGTGTGGTGAAGAGTTGGCAGCTGAAGAAGTACATGGACGATTCGAAACCGCAGCGCGTGCTCGATGTCGTGCATCCGGACGCGGCTGCGCAGGTCGGCGGGTGGCCGTTCGCGTTGGTGCTCGACGATCAGCAGCTTGAGGCGCAGGCAAATTCCGCATTGTATGTGGCCCAGGTTCCAGAACCGGGTGCGCACCTGGGTGACGTGACCGCGCATTACGCGGGCCTCCCGGCCGGTCCACTGTCAGCTCCGGCGCAATTGCAGTTTGTTTGGAGCGATGGCCACCTCGAAGTAACGAAGAGTTTTCAATTTGATCATTCCTATGTGGTGCGCGTGGAGACTTCCGTCAAGTTCAACGGCACGCCGATCAAAGCTGGATTGGCCTGGCTTGGAGGGTTTGGCGATTTGACGGTGCAGAATCCTGCTCCGGTGGATACCACCTTCGCGTTTTATAACGAGGGCGGCAAGTTGACGGATTTGCCTTACAAAAAACTTGAGGGGCCGGAGAAATGGGGCCCCGGTGTTTGGATGGGCGGCAAGGATTTTGCGGGGATTGAAGATCGTTATTTTGCTGCGGCGTTTCTTCCTGTAAACGGCGTCGCCAACGGCTCGATAGAAACGCGCTACTGGAAAGTGTTCCGTACCGTTCAGAAGGACGGCAAAGACGAGCAGGAGCCGGTTTCAGAGGTGGCGGCGGCAACGTCATCGCAGCCGATGGCGCTGCGCGTCTACGTTGGTCCGAAAGATTACGATGACTTGAAAGCGATGAGGCCTCCGCTGCAATCCTTGGTGAATTTTGGATTTCTCGAATTCATCGCGGAGCCGCTGTTTCATGGAATGAAGTGGCTGCATAAATACATCCCCAACTGGGGCTGGACCATCATCGTTCTGACGCTCGTCATCAATATGCTGCTCTTCCCGTTGAGAATTTCGAGCTATAAAACGACGCTGAAGATGCAGCGGGTCGCGCCCGAAATCAAAGCGATTCAGGAGCGCTATAAGAAGTACAAGCTGAACGACCCGAAAAAGCAGGAGATGAACAAGGAAGTGATGGCAATTTACAGCCGTGAAGGGATCAACCCCGTGGGCGGCTGCTTCCAAATGTTTTTGCAGATGCCCATATGGTTCGGGCTGAACAGCGCGCTACGCGGATCCATCGAGCTGCGGCATGCGCACTGGATGTGGATCTCGGACCTGGCTGCCAAGGATCCGTTTTACGTTTTACCGGTTGTGGTGGGCATTTCGATGTACCTGGTTTCAAAAATGACGCCGATGACCGCGGCCGATCCCCAGCAGCAACAGATGATGAAGATCATGCCCATCATGTTCGCGGGCAGCTTCATTATTTTCCCGTTTTCGAGCGGACTCGCGTTGTATATTCTCACCAGCAGCTTGGTCGGCATCGGGCAACAGTGGTATTTGAACCGCTCGCATCCCGCTCCGGCTGCAGCGAAACAGATTTCGCGCGGTAAGAAATAAAAGGCTGGGAAAGATCGCCACAGGCAGGCGAGCAGGACACAGGTTCGACGGAGGCCCATGGCACAGGACCTTATCCGGGACGGCAAGCTCGACCGGCAAGCAGCGGCCGAGGCGCTGCGGAAGTTTCTGGAAGAGATGGTGCGTGTCTCTGGATTGGACTTGAAGGTGAAGGTCCACGCGGTCGAAGTGCCCGCGACGGACGGTTCGAGCGAAGCGGAAGTGATTGCTGATCTCGACGGGCGCGACAAAGAGATTTTGTTGGAGCGCAATGGGGAAGTTTTAAAAGCGTTTGAGCATCTTGCGTTTCGCGCGCTGCGCCTGGAACCCACCTACCACGAAAAAATTCACCTGGACAGCGGCGGCTATCGCGCTTTGCGTTTTGAAGAGTTGCGGATGACGGCGCGCGTGGCGGCTGAACGCGTGCAGAGTTCACACCAGCCGTTCCGGCTCAATCCCATGTCCTCGCGCGAGCGGCGCATCGTGCATTTGGCGTTGAAAGAGATACCCGGCGTGCGTACCGAGAGCATCGGCATGGGCGAAGAGCGCCAAGTGGTAATCCATCCGGCGAAACCGAAGTAGTTCCACTCCACGGCCGCGTTGCGCACCGGCCCTGCTGTCTTATTCCCGCTCCCATCCTTGAGAAATGACCTTCGCGGATTCATCCATTTTTACGCGGTAGGTAAAGGCCGCGGGGCGATCTCTGCTTATTTGCGGAAACCGCGCGTCGTAAATCTCCACAATGGCATTTCCACCTTCCTTATGAAAACGCGTGACCGGAAAACGCGAGAACCAATAAACTTTTTGCACTTCAGGCAAGCGCTTGGCCGCGTCAATGTATTGATTCGGAATGGCGTCGGGATAGTAGCGATGCTCGATGGAGGACAGGTCCTGGCGTTCGCTGAGATCGAGGCGGACGTCATAGACGCCTTGCGGGGTATTGACGAGCCCATCCCAATGCCATAGCGATGGAGGAAGCGGAAGCGCGCCGAGGGACTGCACCTGAAGATGGAAGACCGAGGCGAACTTTTCGACGCGTTCGAGTGCGGCGCGATGGGCGTAGAAAGCTGCAGCAAGATAAAGAAGAGCGGTGGCGAGACCGGCGCGATTCCATGTGGCGCAGCGGACGCGCAATCCTTTGAAACGAAGTGATGGAAGAAGGAAAAGTGCCGCCAGTAACATGATGATGGTGATGGCAGTTTGTGCAGAAATCGGCGCGCCGGCATTTTTCAATAATGCCGCGACAGCGAGCGAAGCGAGCGCGAGCAGGGACCAGGTAAGAATGGCGCGATTCTTCAGACCTTCGGCTTGGCGGTAGACCCACGCTAGGATTTGCGGACATAGGAGAAGCGAGGTGAAGGTGAAGTCGATGATGAAGATGAGATCCCAGGCAGGGCGCGACCACTGGAGCGGCGACCAGATCATGGTGCCGAAAGTCGTAACGAGGTCGAGAAAAATGTGGCTGAGAATGCCGACGGCGTAGATGCCCGTCAAGGCTGCGAAGGACGGCGCATCCCATTTGCGCGAGCGTGCTAACCAGCGCGTCAGCGCGGCCAAAGCCAGCGCGAAGAACGGCATGCAGACCAGGGAATGCGTGATGCTGCGATGCCACGTCAAAATGAGCATTGGATCGCGCGAGAACCAGTCGCGAATAATGTCCGAGTCTGGAAAGATCGCACCAAGCATGAGCGACCACGTAACAATACGCGCGCGATTCATAGGCTTCGACGCAAACATGTCTTCGCCGCGGAAGACTGCTTTGCCGATCAGCGCGCCGGCGATGCCGTGTGTAATGGTGTCCATTCGTTTTTTCTACACAGTACCTTTCCAGTGAGCGGCGCCGCCCCTTTTTCTGATCCGGCAGGAAAAGTTCACGATTTCAGAGAACCCTGATCAATGGAGCTGTTTTCGGGATGACGCGGCCGATGCGATGCGCGGTGACGCCGTGGCGGGCGAAGGCAGTGAGGGCGGAATCCGTGTGGTCTGGGGCGATGGCCACGAGAAAACCACCGGAGGTTTGCGGATCGAAGAGAAGATCCTGGTATTCGGAAGGGACGCTCGGTTCGAACGCGGCGCATTCCCCGATGAACGCGCGATTGTTTTTTAGACCGGCGGAGAGATGGCCTTCGCGGGCGGCTTCAACGGCGCCAGGAAAATAGGAGAAGGACGCATGATTGATTTCGAGGGAGACCGGCTCGAGCCCGTTAGCAGCATCGCCGAGGGCCATCTCGCGAGCGTGGCCGAGAAGGCTGAATCCGGTCACGTCGGTGAGGGCATGGATTGGATTTGCGGGTTGCGCGTTGTCGGCAACTTCCTGGAGGGCGGCGGCGGCGGCGGCGTTGAGAGTGCTCATTGCTGAGACGGCCGCAGCGACAGATTCTGCTGAGGCGCGGTCTTTCTTCAGCGCGGTGGTGATGACTCCAGTTCCCAGCGGCTTTGTGAAAAGCAGCACGTCGCCGGCTCTGGCTCCGACGTTGCGCCAAACTCGATTGGGATGGATGAGCCCTGTGACCGCGTAGCCAAAAAGCATGTCTTCATTGCGGATCGAGTGTCCGCCGATCACGCTGCACTTGGCTTCGTTCATCTTGGCAAGGCCGCCGCGAATAATTTGTTCGAGGATTTCCGGGTCGCCATTTTCTGGAAAGCCAACTATGGAAAGCGACGAAACTGGCCGGCCGCCCATGGCGTAGACATCGCTTAGAGAGTTGGCAGCGGCGATTTGCCCAAAGAGAAATGGATCGTCCACGATGGGCGTGAAAAAATCGACGGTCTGTACGAGCGCGAGGCTTTCGCTGATGAGATAGATTCCGGCGTCGTCGTTGGTGTCGAAACCGACGAGAACATTCGGGTCCGTTTGACGCGGAAGTTTCCGCAAAACGGCGTCGAGAGTCGCGGGATTCAGTTTTGCCGCGCAACCTGCTGCTTTGGCCATGGCTGTGAGTTTCACTTGTGCTGCCAAGAGTTCACCTCGCTGGTTCGTTCACCATTATAGCGATGCTGCGGCTGTTGCGCTGGTGACACCGTTGGGCGGACCTGGAAATTGCGCCGAGAAGTTGCGCCGGGCTTGTGAACGTGGTTTCATCGCCGGGTGCCTTGGGACTTCTGGTTAATCTTTTTCGTGCTTGGCGTGCTCTTGCCGTTGAGGGGACGGCTGCGGCTGCAAAAATTGCTGGCGCTTCCGCAGATGGGCTCGCGCGAGCGGCTTTCGCTTTACGCTTCGACGATTGCCTTTCAGTGGCTGGCTACCGCGGTGGTTGCTTGGCGGGCCTGGGCCAGGGGACTGACTGCTGATGAATTGGGTTTGGTGGTCCATGGACGCTGGCGAATCCTGATTGCGGGGATTGTCGGCGCCGCGACTTTGGGGGGGTTGCAATGGCTCAATTTGCGGCGGATGGGGCGGTCATCTGGGAAGGGCCGGGAGTTTATGCGGGTGCTTGCCGAGCGAATCCTGCCGCAATCGCGAGTCGAGCTGGTTCCCTATTTGGGCTTGGCGGTGACGGCTGGCTTGTGCGAGGAATTTCTGTACCGTGGGTTTGCCATGGCAGCGTTGACCCGGGAGGGGCTACCCGTTTGGGGCGTGGTCCTACTGTCCTCCGTTCTCTTTGGGCTGGCGCATCTTTATCAGGGGCGAGGTGGGCTTGTGAGCACACTGGTCATTGGCACAGTGTTCGGAACATCGCGAATCGCGTACGATGGGGTGGTTCCCGTGGTGCTATGGCATATTGCGGTAGATGCTGTGGCTGGAGTGGCGGGGCCGAAGTATCTGTTCGGAACAGCACTCCCCGCCGGAAAAGGGGAAGTTCCCGGAACATAGAATTTTAGTAACTCTTATGACAACATCCAGCCCAGCGGTGCTATCAGCGGAGACGATTCGCCGTGCTCTAGGTGAATTTCAGTTGGATATAAGTGAACAGCAAGTCATTTATATTCAACAATATATGAAGATTCTGCTGGCCTGGAACGAAAAGATAAATCTGACCGCCATCCGCGACCCTCTGGAAATACTATATCGTCATTTTTGCGAAAGTATGTTTGCGGCAGTGGCTGTGCCGGTGGAGCATGGTCGGCTCGCCGACGTAGGCTCGGGGGCGGGATTTCCTGGAATTCCGCTGAAAATCATGCGTCCGGGACTACAAACCGTCCTCATTGAGTCCAATATGAAAAAGGCCACGTTTCTGACGGAAGTGCTTAGAAACATTGAACTTCCGGATACTCAAGTGCTCGTCAGCCGCTACGAGGAGCTGGGGGAGGAGATCGTGCCCCTGGATTTTGTGTGCTCCCGAGCGGTAGGCGAGTTTGAGCCATTTTTGGCGTGGGCGGCCTCGGAACGTGTTGCAGCTAAACAAGTTATCTTGTGGATCGGCGGGCGCGACCTGGATCAGGCGCAGCGAGGGACGGATTGGGAATGGCGAGAGCCGATAACCGTGCCTCATTCCTTGCGGCGGTATTTGCTTGTGGGGACGAGAAAGAGCTGAGAGTGTCGGCGCAACGACTTGAAAGACAAAGACTTCCAGCATATTTCAAAGAAATCCAGACCACTTTTTCCTAATCGATATACCTCACAATCTGACCAGCCGACTTGAGTCACTCTGCCCTCTTGGCGCGAGTGGCCTTGCGAAAATGGCGAACGTGCCTCGACCTCGCCTCAAACGGACACTAAGAAGCCAAGCGGTGTCTAGGTGCATTCCACGTGGAACACGACGGTCGCGCGAGACTCTTACTGAGCCAGGATCGCTCTCAGATAAATCTGGGCGTGCAAATCGGGCGACGTACGTTCCACGTGGAACGTCTTTGGCGGCACACTCCAAACAATTCTGATCGTGAAAAGGTCGCCCTTTGTAATTGGCCATTGGTTGAATACGCGAGGCTGGTAAGTTCCACGTGGAACAATCTGGCTTAGGAACCTTTGAAGCGAATCGCAGCAAGGGAGTGGCGGGATGAAGGGTTCCACGTGGAACATCGCGACCTGCAAATACTTGAGGCTCCTGCGAAAACCGCAACAGCCACGCACCGATGTTCCACGTGGAAACATGCCTACTTCGCTTACGGGGAGACGTGGCTGTTCCACGTGGAACACGACTGACGCGATCATGAGCATGCGAGACCGTTGCACGTGGAACCTTCAAGCTCAAATTCCACCGGCCCACAGACGCTCCACGTGAAACAAGTTGCATCCTTCCCGCGACTCTGCTAACTTTTCGCAAATTGGGGGACTTGTTGGCGCGAATCATCGCCGTTGCAAATCAAAAGGGCGGGGTTGGAAAAACAACTACCGCAGTAAACTTGGCGGCTTGCCTCGCTGCCGCTGAACAGTCGACTTTGCTGGTGGACTGTGATTCCCAAGGCAATGCCACCGCAGCCATCGGGTTCGTCAAGGACCCTTCCCGAAGAACTCTCTACCATACCCTGATCCTAAATGAGCCTTTCGATAGAATCGTTCAAAAATCACAGGTGGATAGACTGGATGTCGTCCCCGCCGACAAAAACCTGGCCGGAGCTGCGATAGAACTCGTATCGGCGGAGAATCGCGAATATAAGCTGCAGGCAGTCCTGAACGAAATTCGAGAGCGTTACAAATTCATTGTATTGGATTGTCCTCCCGCGCTTGATCTGTTGACTTTGAACGCGCTGGTTTCTGCCGACGCCGTGCTGGTGCCGATTCAGTGCGAATACTTGGCTCTGGAAGGCGTTTCTGAATTGCTCGATACTTTGATGCGGATCCGGCGGACGCTAAATCCAGCTCTGGAGATTGAGGGGATTTTGTTGACGATGTTCGACGAGCGCACGACCTTATCGCGGCAAGTCGCCACGGATTTGCGCAGCTTTTTTGGGACGCAGGTGTTTCAGAGCGTCATTCCGCGCAATGTGCGCCTTGCCGAGGCGCCAAGCTTCGGAAAACCGATCATATTTTACGATCTTCACAGCAAAGGGGCGGAGGGCTACACGCAACTCGCCCAGGAGGTTATTGCCAATGCCGAGAAACGCACTGGGACGGGGGCTCGGAGCGCTCATTCGGGAGCCTGAACCGCAGGTCCCCGCGCCACCGACGCCAGCAGCCCAGCCTCACGCCACGAATAGTAGCGCAGCCGCCGCTGCGCCAGCACGCGACGCGATGCACGCGGGACCACATCAAATTGACATTGATTTGATTGAGCCGAGCCCGTATCAGCCTCGCACGAGATTTCGCGAAGAAGCGCTGGATGAGTTGGCGCGATCCATAAAATCGAGCGGCATCATTCAACCATTGGTGGTCCGACCGATCGGGAACCGTTTCCAGCTGATTGCCGGCGAGCGGCGTTGGAGAGCGGCCCAGCGCGCCGGATTGGACAAAGTTCCGGCGATCGTGCGGCAGGTTCCGGACGAGTTGGCCTTGGAAATGACGCTGGTAGAAAACATCCAGCGCGAGGATTTGAATGCCATTGAAGCCGCCCGCGCCTTTGAGAGATTGATGGAAGAATTCCATCTTACTCAGGAAGACGTTGCAGAGCGGACGGGAAAAGATCGCGCAACAGTGGCAAACTCGATCCGCTTGTTGAAGCTCGAGCCCACGATTCTAGATTGGATTGAAGAAGGCAAGCTTACCGCAGGGCACGGGCGGGCGCTGTTGGCCGTACCGGATCCGCCGCTAAGGATGCGCTATGCACAGCGAGCTTCGCGAGGCGGGCTCACGGTTCGGCAGATTGAGAAACTGGCTGCGCGTCGCGCGCGCGTAGCTGCCCCTGCGGCCGAGATCCACATGGACGCGAATATCCGGGCCGCGATTGATGAATTGCAACGGAATCTGGGAACGAAAGTCCTTCTGCGGCAGAAGACCAAAATGCGCCCCGGCCAGCTCGTGCTCGAATACTACGACGATGCCCAGTTGATGGGAATTTACGATCGATTGATGAAGTAACTCCGCTTTGTTTGCGACAATCGCCACCGTCCTCTCGTTTCAACGTATCTTTTGGACAACTCGCTCTTCGCGATGCGTTGACTTGTCCGCGCCGAAGGCTAGAGTAGGAGAGTCGCTCTAGGAGAAAAGTCATGGCATGGAAGTGGCCCGGTTCTTCAAAGAATGGCGCTAGCGAAGAGTGGACCGGATTTATCGATCAGGGTGTAACTCTCGAAGGCACACTGCAGCTCACCGGAACGTTTCGCATCGACGGCAATGTGCGAGGCAATATTATCTCGGAGCAGACCGTTGTTCTCGGGGAAGGCGCCAAAGTCGAAGGTCAGATTGAAGGAAACCGCGTGGTGATTTCCGGGCGCTTTGACGGCGTGATTTTCGCAAAAGGGCGCGTAGAGATTCAGGCAAAAGGTGTGGTTACGGGCGAAGTCCATTCGCCGTGCATGGTGATCGACCCAGGCGGAATCTTTGACGGCCGATGCCACATGCTGGCGTCCTCCGACGCGGCTTCTGGAGTGACGATCCCCATTCGAGCGGTTGGTCAAGCATAGCCCCCGATTCAACAAACCTGGTAACACAAACTGCAGTCCAGTCCGCATTCGGACGGCGCCATCTTCTATTACCACTCAATACATAATAACTGTTTAGTTATCAGATAGGCAGAGCCCACTGGCTATTCCGCGTGCACGGCCGACTGCGCCAGCGCAGCGATGGCCTCTTTCATGCCCACTTGGATATTGGATTCCCAATCGAGATGTGGAACGGGAGAAGCGGAAGCAGCTCGGTAAAAGCGTAGAGCTTCCGCAGGACGGCCTAATTTCTTAAGAGAAAGCCGGCCAGCAGCCATCAGCGCGAGCAACGATTGTCTTTCTTTTGGATAGGCGGTCGCGAGCTTGTCATATTCCGCGACGGCGCGCTCAAAGTTCTGTTGGCCTTCCAGGGATCGGCAGAGATCGAGCCACGTCGCAGCTGGCAGGTGCTGGCCGCCCGTGTTTTGGAATTCCTCGTAATCGCGCAACGCGGCTTCTCCATCCTGCTTTTTGAGATGCAGCTGGCAAAGCTTGACAGTCGCACCCTGGTGGCCGGCCGAGTTGCCTTGCCGCCAGTGCAGTTGCTGGAGCAGAACCAGCGCATCGGGAGAGTCGGGTTTGGCAGCCACATGCTCCTCGAGCTTCTTGATGGCCTCCTCGGGCTTGCCCTGCTGGGCGGCCTCGGTCGCCTGAACGATAGCAGGGTCTGCGGACCAGCTCACTTTCTCCTCGATGGCAGAGCTCACTTTGTGCTCGAGTCCGGAGCGCGAAAGGATGAGTGCGCCAATCATTCCGAAGGCAAATCCGCCGACGTGCGCCCAGTGTGCAACGCCGCTCGCCTGGCGGGACATGGAACCATAGAATAGTTCCATGAGACCCCAGAGCGGGAGCAGCCAAAGCGCAGGGGCTTTGAAACGTCCGCGGACAATAAAGATCCAATAAAACATTTCAATCTTCAGCTTTGGAAAGCGTACCAGAAAAGCACCCATCAGAGCTGCGACCGCGCCCGACGCACCGAGCATGGGCACAAGGCTGTCTGGATGGAACCAACCATGAATCTGAGCCGCTACCGCACCTGCAAGCAGGTAGAAGATCGTGTAGATGGCGCGCCCCCAGTTGTCTTCGAGGATGAAGCCGGCAAGCCAGAGAAACCACATGTTGCCGATCAGGTGCAGCCAACCGACGTGAAGGAAATTGCAGGTTAAGTAGGAGATGGCCGTCGGATGAGCTGGCACAAAGGCATAGCGAGCCAGGAAAGTGTTGCGCTGGAGGTCCTGAAATTTCTGGGAGATGCCGTCCATTTCTGCCTGCAGTTCCGCTGGATCCTCGACTTGGCGGATGCGGGCTTCCCATTCGTCGTCAGGCTTGCGCGAGGGTGAAGCCAGCTGCTTCCAGTCTTCCGGGTATTGTACCGAAAGAGGCTCAACGAACTTACGGGCATCGTCACCGATTTTCAATTCAGGGTGCGTCGCTGCCAGAAGTACCAGATGCTTGACCACTTCGATGCGCTCGGGAATTTGCGCGTCCTGCGCCTCGATCGTCCCGTGCGTCCCCAGAAAGGCGATCACGTTGATGGCGATGAGCGCGAACGTAACCACCGGCCAGCGACGCCCCCGCATGTTTTCGTGTCGGAGGGGTAAGAGAAACATGCACGTTCCTTTAGCGCCGGGAGAGACTCGCGGGTAAGCCGTCGCTTTCTTGAGTCTAGAGGTATCTCTGCGGAGCAGATGGGAAATGGGTAAGCAAGATCCGTATCAGTAAAGATTGCAGCTTACGCTACACATGAGGCCCTGGTGTGGACTTACGTCGCCGCCCCAGATTCCATGGGTCGCGCGATCAACGATGGATAGCCAATTACGAGGCCGCACAGGACAAGGAGCAGCGCCTGCTGCCATGTGGGAGACCGGCCGTTTATGCCTCAATTTTTGAGTTCTAACGGCGTAACTCCCGATAAGTCGCTGCCCATCCGCGCTCGCCCTCTCAATTTCAATCATCAGTCGGAACAGGTGGTCCGGTAACCGTTCTTATTTCACTGCGACAACGACCAGGGTGAAGTCATCCTGAAAACTTCCGTTGCAGAAGCTGACCACCTCTTTCCTAATTGCGGCAAGCATTTCGGCGGCGCTTAATGCAATGTTGCGACTGCCTAGCTCAACCAATCTTAGCTCTCCAAATTCCTGTTCATCCGAATTCATCGCTTCAGTCAGACCGTCGGTATAAAGCACCAGGCGGTCGCCGGGTTCCAGCTGAAGTCCTGCATCCTCGTACTTCCGGTCAGGAAATATTCCGAGTGGCGTTCCTCCTTCCTTCAATGGGACTGCCTCTCCCGATTTGCGGAACAAAATCGGCGGACAGTGACCGGCGCTGGCATAGGTCGCCCTGTTATCCGTCGCATCGATCGCGCAGTAGCAAAACGTAATGAACTTATCGGCCGCAATGTTACTGGATATCACCTCATTCAATTTACCCACGAGAGTGCCTGGTGACACCGTCTCCGAAGCGAAGGCTCGAAAGCTGGCCTGCAGGTTGGCCATCAGCAACGCGGCGCTGATCCCCTTGCCGACCACATCTCCGATGCAGATCCCAATCTTTCTCTCGCTGAACCTCAGTACATCGAAATAATCTCCGCCGACGCTGCTTGCAGGATGCCACGCTCCCGCCACTTCCAGCCCTCTTACCTGGGGGAGCTTCTTGGGTAAGAGCCCTTCCTGAATCTCTCTCGCCTTGGCCAGCTCTTGTTCTTGCTGTTTCGATCGTGTATCTCCAACTTCGACAGCGTGTTGAAGTTCTAGATTCTTGCCCTCCAGTTGCATTCGCGATTCTTCATGCAAATGGCGGATGCTCCCGACGATCAACACAACGACGACTACAAGCCTGCCTGCACTCCACAGTTGCGCAAAAAACATGCTAAAGGGTGCTTGATAGAGAACCATCATAATCGCCACAGTCAGCGTCATGATGGTGACCGCCGTAAAGAACAGAAATATCAGGAACGCGACCCAGTCCCATGGAAAGGGGAGACGTGAAGACAGTGGCGCGAGACGATTCATCATCGGCGTCGTCAAATTGCCGATGAAGAGGGTGTAGAGAAGTACAGGAACAAGGCCCATGCCCGGACCGCGCACATTCGCGACCCACAGAATCGCAAACAACGCGGCCCCCACCATAACCAACAACGGCTGCCTTGACAGGAATGTGCGAACGCCAATAGAGCGGGACGAGAGTTTCGCCTTCATCGGTCTCTTGCCGGGTGCTATAGCGCGGGATTAAGACTCGCTGAGCATGTTAGGTGGTACCCGGACGCGAGTCAATGTGGGGAGCACCAGATTGTGGGGAGCACCAGATGAACGGTCGTCCCTTTCGAGCGGGCAAGGAACTTCGCCCCTTCCGATCGTGCCTGATACGCGTTTATCAGACTTAGGCTATTGGTTCCGAACGGCTGACCACTCTTCTTGAATAAAAAAGAGGCGCGAAAGGACGATTTCCTAAGTCAGACGTACATCAAATAGTGACAGCCAATACTGTAGGGATTGCAGCGTAAAACCGCAAAGAATGAGCCCAATGCCGAATACGCCGAGTCGCCGCTCCGGGAGATTGTCGGCGTAATATTCGATGTAGGGATTCACGGTAATTCCCACGCCGGTGACAATGCCTGTCACCAGGCCCACGCGAATCGCAAATAGCCAGGGGTGATCCACGTGATGGATGAACGCGCTACAGACTAACGCTGTGGCCATGTAGCCGACGGTACGCAGCACCGTTCCCCAAAACTGACGACGCGTAAGCCGTGGACGCCGAGACGCTGCATATTCGGCCGCAGGACGCATTCCCCGAGTGTAGGCAAGGATTTGGCCGGCGGTGACCAGAATGGCAAAGGCAATGGCGAATCCGAAACCCACCATCGGATACAGTCCGGCTCCGAAAGCAAACCCTCGAACAGCGGCAAACAGTCCTTCCCAAGGCAATGAGTAATGCTCCAGCCCACGAGATGCCCGGCTGAATTGAATCGACAGGGTAATACCGCTGGCCAAACCGGAAGCCAGCCCAAAGAAGAGACCCAGGCCAAGTCCATAGCCGATGCCGAAGACAACAGCGTACGTTACGGCACGGGTAAGCAGGCGCAACGGACCGTGTTGTCCACCCAACAGGTCGTAGGCCAGATAGAGACTACCCAGCACATCAAGACAGGTACCCGCAATACTGACGACCGCGACGGTGTGGTGGTCCACGCAATGATTGTAGACCTAAAACCTCGGCGCCCGGCGCTTCCCCGGTAACCGCTGCCAGGACATACCGGTTTGCTGAGTTAGGTGTTCGAGCCTCTTACTTCGGTGGTTGTGCGGACTGGTTTTCACTCGTCGGCGGCACGATCCCCTTCAGTCGCAGATAGGTCACCATGTTCCCATAGTGCTCATCCGTGTGCGCTGTATTGATCGAGAACAACGTCAGCTTCGCTAGGTTGAAATTGAAGAATTTCACCATCTGGCTGCCTTTTGCATCGGTCATGCTGTCGAATGCCTTGTTGCAGTACGCCACTCCGTCCTTGAGCGCAGCCACCAGGTCCGCCTTTGACGTCTTCGTTTTTTCGATGTCCTTTGCTGGGTTTGCTTCACCTATGGCTTGCGAGCAGAACATGTACGAAGCGTCGGCCACATGGCCAACGAGCTGGCCAAAAGTGCGAACTTCCGGTGTCGGCTTGAAGGAGTAGTTTTCTTCCGGCATTTTCTGCGCCGCACCGACGACCGCGCCACTTACAAACGAGTAAAAACCCTTTTCGCTCGCGGTAATCGGGTTAGCGGGCAGAGTGGACTGCGCCGGTGGAGCGGACGACGTCGGTGGTTTCTCCTGCCCGAGCAGTGCAACGGGAACTGCCATCAATGCAACAAACACAAAACCGAGTCTTTTGTTCATGAAACTCCTTTCGAGGCATCGTGCCACCTTGCGGGTCATAAACACCCACAATCTACTATACGAACGAAGGGCCGGGTTGTTTCGCGTCAGACAGCTAAGTCCTTAACTTCAGCGGTGAGGACAGCCTGGCCAGCAACAAGGCCGGCGCATTCCTTCCGTAAGTTCCGTGCGTACCCGCTCGATGTGTTGCCTTCTGGTTTCCGGTTTCTTGACCGAGATAACCCAGCAAATCCACTCATTGCGTGCCAGTGGCGTAATATCCTCCCATTTTGCCCGTGCCACGGGGTCAGAAATGAGAACCTTTCGTAAATCCGCTGGTACGCTGTGTACCGCGCCCGGAGAGAGCGCCTTCTTGGTCATGGATTTCATTCTACATCGTTACGCAATCAGTCTGGGGAGTCCTCGGATGCCGTCCAAATTGGAGAGTCGGGTAATCGGAAACTGACCCACAACCGAGAATTTGCGACGGGTTGACACGCTGTAACCGGGCGACTATCGTTCGAAGTGAATTTTGCGCGAGGCTCTTTGAATGAAGATTTTGGTGATTGGCGGCGGCGGGCGCGAGCACGCTCTCGTCTGGAGGCTGAAGCAGAGCGAGCGCGTGGAAAAAATTTGGTGCACGCCGGGGAACGGCGGAATCGCTGAGGACGCGGAATGCTTTGCCGTGGATGCAGGCGACGTTGCGGGATTAGTGGCGCTGGCGGAAAAAATTGCTTCGGATTTGACGGTGGTGGGACCGGAGTTGCCATTGGTGAATGGAATTTCAGACGCCTTTGCGCAGCGAAATTGGCCGATGGTAGGCCCTTCACGGCAAGCGGCACAGCTCGAAGGCAGCAAGATTTTTTCCAAGGAATTTCTGCTGCGACACAACATTCCGACCGCGAAAATGTATGGCGCGTATGACTTGCCGCGCGATGCGTATGCCGCATTGAACGGAGTGGATTGGCCGCTGGTGATCAAGGCCGATGGACTGTGCGCCGGCAAGGGCGTGGTCCTGGCGCCGGATAGGGAGGCTGCCCAGCAATTCCTTGAAAGCGTGATGGAGAAAAACGAGCTCGGACCTGGAGGGCGGCGCGTTTTGCTCGAAGAAACGCTCGAAGGCGACGAGCTGTCTTTCATTATCCTGACGGACGGCGAGCGGTATGCGCCGATGGTCCCCACGAGAGATCACAAGCGCGCCTTTGATGGCAACCGGGGTCCAAACACAGGCGGAATGGGAGCGTATTCCTCGGACGAGCTATTGCCTGCTGACCTGCGCGAAACCGTGATCTCCACGATCGTGGAACCGACCCTCGAGGGCTTGGCGACTGACGGGATCCCCTACCAAGGCTTCTTGTACTTTGGCTTGATGCTCACCAAGGATGGACCAAAGGTGTTGGAGTTTAATTGCAGGTTAGGTGACCCTGAGGCGCAAGCGATTGTGGCGAGAATGGAGTTTGACCTGGCGGAGGTCTTGGCGGATGTGGCAGCCAAGCGGCTCGAGCCCGAAAAATTGCGCTGGAAAAGGGGAGCAAGCGTCTGCGTCGTGCTCACTTCAGGTGGCTATCCTGGAAAATTTGAGATTGGAAAGAAGATTGTAGGACTAACCGCTAATCGCGATGAGACTGGTGTGACAGTTTTCCAAGCTGGCACGCGCTGCGAACGCGATTCCCTGATAACCAGCGGTGGGCGAGTTCTAGGGGTGACGGCGGCTGGAGTCTCTTTAGAGGCAGCACTGTCGCTTGCATACCAGGCCGCAAAGAAGATTCATTTTGACGGCATGCACTATCGCAAAGATATCGGGGTATCGGTTGGCCGCATTAAAGTGGCAGGAGACTAAGGCCATGCCGCCTATGTCTAGGATTTAATGGCGATTTACGGCTTGGGCTTGCGGTGCAAGGTAGGCGCATCGGGCGGCTGGTTTTTATCTTCTTTGGCTTTCTCGACCGGCTCGTCTGGTGGAACCACCCAATCGAATCCACCCTCGGTCATCGTCCCCAGGATGAACTTGGCCTTCTCTGAAATGAGCGGCAACACGGCGCGGAGAAAGTCCGTTGCGTCTTCAGGAACCGCTTTATTGGCCTGGCCGCGGTCAATGCTTTCCGCGACCTTCGAGAATTTAGGATCTCCGCGATAGAGTTTCTCGATGTCCGGATCGTTTCCCTGAATGAGTTGCTGCAAAGTCGGCCCCTGGAGCGTGTCTGGATAGCGGACTTCCACAAGCGTTTTCGGTGCCTTCTTTTCGGGAGGATACAGCTGCGTGAAGCGCGGACGGAGCAGGCGCGTCTGCCAGAAGTCTCCACGCGTCGCGATTTCTTCCTGTTGGATGCGGTATTCCAGGGTCCAGACTTCAGGGCCGTAATCCTCCGGCGCGAAACCGATGATCACTACTTCAAAGAGAGCCTCATCCGGTTTGAATTCGATCTTATGGTGGAGCTGAGAAACGAGAGGGCGCAGCCGCTCGAGAAACGCGACGCCGATAACGTCCAGATCCGGCGCGACTTCGTCGGGGTCTGCAGCATAGTGCGGATTCTTGCCCGGTACCTGGGGAAAGTCCCTGTCCAGACGCACGGGCTTGGGATCGGCGGGAATGCGCCACTCGGAGGCGCCCAGAAGGACGCCAATGTGGCTGTGGTCGATACTTAAGACACGCGGTGGAATGGAGTTCGGTTCAACAGGTTGATCGATCGCCGCGAAGACGATTCTGTCACGCGCGACGTGAATGATGACCCGGCCGCCCGCGAGATTGGCGACGATTTCGTCCCCGCGCTCGCGTTCCTGGGCCAGAGCGATCTGAACGAAAGCGAGACACGCGAGGAAGAAGAAACTCAGCCAGACCGCACTAATTGATCGGCCGCGGATTTGGGCAACGACGCTCATAATTCTCTAAATGCCGATGGCTCTTCTCCTTAGACGGATGCGACGAGATCTTCGGTTCTATGGCTTCCCTTCCTTGACAGCGGCTGCGGCCTCTTTTGCATGCGCCAGCAACCCATCGAGAGCGGCGCGGTCGTAGTAACCGCCATTTCGAATCACGGCCCAAACCTTGCGCGTGTTGACGATGTTCTCAACCGGATTCGCACTTAACAATACCAGATCGGCGGCCCGGCCTGGTTCGACAGTACCGAGGTCTTTCTCGCGGCCAAGAAACTTTGCTGCCCCCTGGGTTGCCGCCCGCAGCGCTTCCATAGGCGTAAATCCGGCCCGAACCAACTCGGTCAGCTCGTGATGGAAGCTATCGCCAGGAAAGACAAAAGGATCAAGCGAGTCCGAACCGACCAGGAGCGGCACACCGGCGTGATGCAGGTCACCGGTTAGCTTCCAATCGTTGGCGGCTTGACGTGCCAGCCATGCTGCGCGCCGCTTCATCCCCTCGTCAGTGAAGGAATCGCGCCATTGCTTTGCCAAGGCGGGCGGGACGAAAGCGAGCAGAGGGTCATCCGTCTTCCAATTCTCCGGATGGGAGGTGATATCCAAAGAGGCGAGGGTGGGCGTCACCCAAGTGCCGTTCTTCTTCAACGTTTGGAAGAGAGCCGCAGCCCTTTCTGGGCTATAGGTGGCGTCGGCTTCGTGGGCGATCTGCTCCCACGCGGTGGAGTCGCCATTTTTTTCGGCTTGCACGAGGCGCGGACGGAGTTCGGCCTCACTCGAGGAAAAGGAGAGGGCAAAACCGCTGTAGAGAAGATGCTCAATGCTGCGCATGCCGGCGTCGCTAGCTTCGATAGCGCCGATTTCGAACGGCAAGTGGCCGACAAACGGAATGTTTTGTTTTTTGGACTCGTCGGCTACGGCGAAAAACGCATCGCGCGACGGCATCGAAATAATTTTTATGAAATTGGCGCCGCGCTTTTTGAGGTCATCGACCGCGGCCCGGGCTTCTTCGGTGTTGTGCACGGGATACTGCTCGGGAGTTTTCTCACCGCTCGCGGCTAGGAACGGGCCGCCGGCAATGATATGCGGCGCGAGGAGGGCGCCAGACTCGGCGTCGCGCTGCCAGGATAGGAGGGCGTCGAGATCGCCGCCCATGTCCCGCACGCCGGTGATGCCACTCGCGAGAAGTAGCGGGAGTAGGACTTGTTTGCTCCAACTCGGATCGGCGGTGACGCCTGCGAGATGGACATGCATGTCCCAGAAGCCCGGGAGCAAGAATTTTCCGGAGGCGTCGATGGTGCGGGCGGTCTTGGGAACCTTGATCGTTGCTGCTGCGCCCACCGCGGTGATTCGTCCTGCATCAATTAGAACGGTCTGATCAGGTTGCGGCGAGCGGCCAGTGGCGTCGATGAGAGTGACGTGAGTGATTGCCAACTGCGAAGAGGGCTCTGCCGAAGAGAATGATGGAACGACAAGGAGCGCCGCTAACAAGAGGAGGAATAACTTTCTAAACCTCAAAGGAACGCTCACCTTCCGGGCACCCGGGCATTTCTAAAAAGCTATCACAAATGGCCGCGGGCGGCAGGAGTTCTTGCGGTGAGTCTGGAAGAAGCTGGGCAGCGCTCGTCATGGCGGGACAGAGCGAGTAAAATAGAGCATTGGATCAAGGAGTGGAAGGCACACCATGGGATTGAGAAAAGCTAAGAGCATTCAGCACAATGGCAAAAAGTTGACGGAGATTCTCGAGGCGCACGCGCTGTTCTTTCGCGGGAAGGAAGGTGGCGCGCGTGCGGACTTGGCTGGCGCCGATCTTTCGCGAGCCGATTTGCAAGGCATCAATCTTAGCGGAGCGATTTTGCGTGGCGCGAATTTTGAGGGTTCGGATTTGCGCAAAGCCAAGCTGCCTGGTGCGGATTTGTCTGGAGCGAGTCTTCGCAAGGCCGACTTGAGAAACACGGACATGACGGAAGCGATTTTGCCTGGCGCGGATTTGACGGAAGCGCAGGCGAGCGGAGTGGAATTTTTCCGGTGCGACCTTTCGAACGCGGTTTTCCATCGCGCCCGGCTGCGCAATGTCAATTTACGACTAGCTAATGTAACTGGAGCTAAATTTACGGGGGCGGACATGGGAGTGGCTATTCTCCGCGAGACGGATTTAACCGGAGCTGATCTTTCTGGGGTGGACCTTTCGACCACCCTCATGCCCAAAGGTTACGCCGCGGCGCAAGCCAAGCAGAAGAGTGTGTAAAACTCGGTCGCGGCTATTTCGCGCAACAGGCCACGCAAAAAAGCGCACAGTCTTGCGGAAGGCAAGTTGCCGCGAGCAACCTGGGGTCTGCAATTCATGGCCTGCGGCTTGCCTGATTGCCGCGTAATCGTTGCGACAGGCGGCCGCTTGCGTTAATGGCAAACGGCACCTCCGCGTGGTAGCCTCTGGCTGAAGTGACATTGTTCTTCGCTCGTTTCGTGTGACCTGTGGCCACTCCTGCTACACAACTCGACGCTGCCGATGTACGTGAACGCGTACTCGAGGTGATTCGCAGCCTGCTGGAGGAGTTAGGCAGCCGCGGGGCATTGCCGATGCTCAACGCCGCGTCGCAGCTTGACCGCGACTTGGGGCTTGGCAGCCTGGAACGCGTGGAATTGCTGGCGCGGCTGGAAACGGCGTTTGGCGTGCGGCTGCCCGATCAAGTTGTAGCGGAAGCAAACACTCCGGAAGATCTCGCAAAGGCCCTTCTGACGGCGCCGGGAGCCGAGACGCAAGACGACGAAGCGGCCTCCGCTTTGCGCGCTTCCATCACCACGCAAAAACTGCACCGCGAAGCAAAGGATGCCGGGGTTTTATCGGCGGAGACATTGCTCGATGTCCTGCGCTATCGCGCGATGCATAACGCCGAGCGGACGCATCTGCTGATCACGGAGGAAACGGAAGGCAAAGAACAGAGCGTGACGCTGACGTTTGGCGAACTGTACGCCGCAGCGCAGCGTTGCGCGGCGGAGTTGGCGAGGCGCGGCGTGCCCGCAGGCGGACGCGTGGCGCTGATGTTGCCGACGTCGCGCGCTTTTTTTGTTTCATACGCGGGAATTTTGCTGGCGGGCGCGATTCCCGTGCCTATCTACCCGCCGTTTCGCGCTGATCGAATTGAAGAATATGCGTCGAGGCAGTCGGCGATTCTCAAGAATGCGGGAGTGTGCCTGCTGCTGACGTTTCGTCAAGCAGAAGCGGTGGCGCGGCTCTTGAAGCCTCGCGTGCACTCGCTCACGGAAGTTGCCGATGCGGAGAAACTGATAGAGGCTGCGGATAAAGCGCCGCCGCCCTCGCCAGGCGCTTTGCCGTTGCATCTCACAGGCAGCCGAGCGCGGAAGGCGAGCGACATCGCGTTGCTGCAATACACTTCCGGCTCAACAGGCGATCCCAAGGGCGTCATGCTGACGCACGCGAATTTGCTCGCAAACATGCGAGCGATCGGCGAAGCCGTCGAACTGGAGCCTGCTGATGTGGGCGTTAGCTGGCTTCCGCTTTATCACGACATGGGATTGATCGGCGCATGGCTTACGTTGCTGCACTTTGGAGTGCCGCTCGCGGTGATGTCGCCGCTGGCCTTTCTCACGCGGCCTGAGAGATGGCTGCAGGCATTTCAAAAATATGGCGGAACGATTTCTGCTGCGCCGAACTTTGCTTATGAGCTGTGCGTGCGGAAGATTGCCGACAAAGACATCGAGGGAGTGGACTTGAGCGGCTGGCGAGCGGCGCTGAATGGCGCGGAGCCGGTAAATCCGGATACGCTCGACCGGTTTGCGGAGCGTTTTGCGAGCCATGGTTTTCGGCGCGAGGCGCAATTGCCAGTGTACGGGCTTGCGGAGGCTTCGCTGGCGGTGACGTTCCCGCCGCTGAATCGTGGGCCGCTGATAGACCGTATCGAGCGCGAAGCGTTCACCTCGGAAGGCCGGGCCGTGCCGGCACGAACGAGCGACACAACAACAATCGCTTTCGTTTCTTCCGGCAGGCCGATTCCGCGGCACGAAGTGTGCATAGTGGATGCGAGCGGCAAGGAAGTGGGCGATCGAACCGAAGGGTTTCTGTGGTTTCGCGGAGCCTCCTCAACAAGCGGCTACTATGAAAATGCGGCGGCGACAGAAAAACTGATGTCCGGGGGCCCGGCCGCTGGCGCTGGCGAATCTGCGTGGGTAAATTCGGGCGACCGCGCGTACCGCGCGGAAGGCGAAATTTACGTCACCGGGCGCGTGAAGGACATCATTATCAAAGGCGGGAGGAATCTCTATCCGCACGAAGTCGAGGAACTTGCGGCGCACGCGGAGGGAATTCGCAAGGGCTGCATCGTAGCGTTCGGGCTGAGAGACGAAGCCTCCGGAACCGAGAAGCTGATTGTGGTGGCGGAATCCCGAGAGCGCGAAGCATCGCGGCGCGCGACGATTGCGGCGGCGGTGACGGAACTGGTTTCGCAAGGGCTGGGGCTTCCTCCCGACAGGGTCGAGCTGATACCGCCAGGAAGTATTCCAAAAACTTCGAGCGGAAAGTTGCGCCGCGAAGAAACGAAGCAGCTTTATCTGGCGGGAAAACTGGCGGAGGGCAAGGCGCCGGCATGGCTGCAGATTACGCGGCTGGCCACAGCCAGCGCAGCGCGCACGGCAGGCGCGGAAATATGGTCCGGCGTGCGGCGAGGATTGGAGATTTTGTACGGGCTCTATTTTGGTGTCGTGTTTTTGCTGTGGATCGTTCCCACATGGATGATCGTGAACTTCATCAACGACTACCGCAAAGCGGGTCGATTCACGTCGGCAGCGCTTAAGATTTTGTTTGTGCTGATGGGCTGCCGGGTGCGCGTCGTCGGAAAAGAATATATGGAAACGCCTGGCGCGAAAGTTTTTGCGGCGAATCACACGAGCTACTTTGATGTGTTGCCGCTAATGCTGGGACTCGGCGTGCCGTATCACTTCGTGGCCAAAATGGAAGTCGGGCGAATGCCGTTCATCGGAACATTTTTGCGGCAGATGCGCCACACCAAGTTTGAGCGCAGCGATCCGCAATCGCGTTTGCGGCAAATGAGAGAAATGGCAGAGTTGCTGCGCGAGGGCGAATCCGTTTTTGTTTTTCCCGAGGGGACGTTTACCGGCGAGGACGGCGTGCGGCCATTCCAGCTTGGTGCGTTCAAAGCCGCAGTGGATGCCGGTGCTCCCATTATCCCGGTGTCGCTGGCGGGCACTCGAAGATTCTTGCGCGACGGCACGTATTTGCCGCGGCCGACCAGCGTGACCATCACCGTCTCTCCCCCGATCTACCCACGCGTTATGAGCGACTCTTCCATCGCCGATAAAAAGCTGGCCTGGCAAGAATTGGTCCGCCTTCGCGACGCTACACGCGAAGCAATTGCGCCTCATACGGGTGAACCGCTTCTCTGACGAAATAATTCATCAAGGCGCCGAGGCGCGGTAACTTTTCTTCCCAAAAATATTTCTACAAGGTTGCAACTAACGGCTGCACGGAAGCATCTTTATGGACAACATAAAAAATAGAATGCGGACCGTTGCCTCCCTGCCTTGGCCACGCCGCTAGCCGCGAAACCGAGCGTGGACCACGCCGGATCGCGCAGACAATTCAAACTACTGGAGGATTTATGAGAAAACGGATGGTGGTGTCTCTCTTGGCTTTTCTTTCGTTATGCGGCGGAATCGCGCATGCGCAGGAAACACCAAAGATCGATGTGTTCGCCGGTTATTCCTACATACGTGATAATCCCGGCCCGACGAGCGGAGACAGCTTCAGCTTGAACGGCGGAAACGCATCCGTGACGTATCACATCAAGGATTGGATCAGTGGCGTCGCGGATTTCGGCGGCTATCACAACGGAAATATTCTGGGCACCGGAACGGACGGAACACTTTCGACCTACCTCTTCGGCCCCCGTGTTTCCTATCGCAGCTACAGGCATTTCACGCCGTTTGCCGAGGCTCTTTTCGGTGTGGCGCATGCGGGAGCTAGCATTGGCGGTGGCACGCTTGGTTCCACGCAAAACTCGTTTGCGATGGCGATCGGGGGAGGCGTGGACTACCGGCTTACCAATCGATTCTCATTGCGGCCGCTTGAGGTCGATTACCTTCTGACGCGGTTCTCGGAGGGAAGCCCCAACACGCAGACACAGAACAATCTGCGCGCGTCGACGGGGATTGTGATTCATTTCTAAAACCGTAAAGAGGGAGTGATCTACACAACTGGCTTGCGTGGTGCAAAGCCATTCCACGGAATCGGTAGCCCGGTGCAGGCAGGGGGCCGCGCATTCGTAAAGGCAGGCGCGGCCCTTGGCACTTCATAGGAACCATCAGAACGTAAGGATAATGCTCGGAGTTGTTTTTGCTTCGAGTGTTGCCTTGGGTACTCAATCTCTGTCGTAAATAAACGAAAAAACTAAGGGCCGCTTTTTTGGGCGGCCCTTTTTATTTTTGCAGAAACGGGGATTCGACTCCGCGCTTAGTGCCCGAGCGTGTAAATGACCGTGATGTACGTGTCGATTTCAACGGGCTGCCCGTTCAGGATGGTTGGGTGGTAGCGCCACTGTCCCACGGCATCGAGCGCGGACTGCAGGAACAACGGGTCTCCGTTAACCACTTGCAAGGATTGGATGGTCCCGTCGGTGGCAATGATCGCGTGCAATTCCACGTGGCCTTCGCGATGCGTCTGTCTTGCGAGTAGAGGATAGACGGGCTCGACGCGATGAGTCAGCATTGCCGACTCAAGGTGAGTCACGACAAGGCGGTGCGGCGTTTGGGGACGCACATCCGCAGGAGGTGCCGGCTGATGCCGGTTGTCGTCTAGAGGAATGCACCCGGCGCACGGGGTGCCTGGTCCAGGCCCTGAAGGAATTCCGGGCGGTTCCGGTGATGCAGGCTCAGGGCTCTCATCAATATGGTCAGGAATGCGTGGCGGCTGAGAAAAGACGTTGCTGAAAATGTTGTGCTTGTGTTGGGGGGGTTGCTGGGTTGTGGTGTTCGTACGCTCCGGTGCGTTGTTGTGATAGTACGGCGGAATCGGAGTCATATTCGCTAACGCGATGCGCTGTGGTTTTCCGAACAACGGAAACAGAACGATGGCCGTGAGAATCGCGCTCTGCGCCGCGATGGAAATGATCAGTGCGCGGCGGCGAGTGCGGCGTTCGCGTGCGCGCTGCTCTGGAGTACCTTCCACGAAGCAGCCTTGCAGAGAACCAAATTCACTTTGCGGACTTGCGCTAGAACTGGGGCCGGATTCGATAGACATCACACACCTCCACAGGAAAGTTCTGCGAGGGAGGAAAGAGATTTTTGCGACGCCGGCTTCCTGTGGGTTGCTCAACTACCGCAGGAGACCGGCGCCGCGCTCGCAGGGATGTGAGGTGCGCGCGTCCTCTGTAACATTGGACACCGGGATGGTCAACAAGTTCCCGAGCGTCACCGACACTCGCTGCCTATTTGTTCGTAAGCGGCACCAGCGGAAGGTACTTGGTCAGTTTCCGGTAACGGCTGGGGTCTCAACCCTCAGCTACGTGAGTTCGTCTCTTCTTTGCTTTGGCTGCGATGGTATTCGGTCGGCGGAGCTGGTGTGTTTGACGCAAGTGTGGGCAGCAAACGCTTTGTCACGTTCGGCTTGGTATTTCCTCTTCATTTCATCAAGCGAATCGCCGGCAAGCCCACCTGAAGGGCTAAATTTCCAGTTGCACTCGGAGCAACCGAAGCCCTGAAAATTCTGGCTCTCCATCCATTCCAGTCTGCGTGGCATCCGCCCATTATAGCGCCGCACTGTTCAAAAGTGAACACCGTTACATTACTGGCGTGTTAACACACAGCTCCCAGGGCGCGTTTCTATCACCGCCCAACTAACCCACTCGAATGGTTCTAATCTGCGGTTATCCCAAAGTCCGGGCTGAAAAGTCGCCCAGCTCTTGGTCCGTCACGGTGTAACTGATCTCAATGGGGTTGCAGCACACTTCGCAATCTTCAACATAGGTTTGCTTGGGAACCGATAAGTCCAGCACCATCGAAATCTCTTCGCCGCAATGCGGACAGGCAAAGGAATGTTCCATAAGATCTTAGGGGTACCAGAACACTGGCGCCGCGAGAGCCGCGAGATTATGTGTCCATCCGTTCCACCCATTGAGCGCGCGATGCGGGAGCCACGAATGGATCCGCGAAGTACTGTGTTTCCCGCGCAACCTTGTCGCCCCTGAACTCCATGATGCTCACTGTGTAGGACGGCTTGCCGTCATACGTCAGTATGAATTCGGTAACCCAAAGATCACCGCCGCCAATGATCCGCCGGATAGAAAACCGCTTCTTGTTCGGCTGACTAGCGCGTTGGCCCTGTATATTGCGCCGACCGCGGGTTCGCTCGCCTGACTGCGGGTATTCCAGCACCGCGTCGTCGTGATAGATGAGGTGCTCCGTTTCAAAATCGTTGGCATCGGACGCCGCCCAATGCTGATCCAGTGCCGCACGGATCTCTTGGTCTCGCACTCCGGAATATTGTTCCTTCTTTTGTTGACCGTTCATCTTGGGCCTCCGAACGCGATCGAGGGTTTTACTTGATTAGGCGAGTGAGAGTAAGGTTTCCGCCGCCGGTGGTGGCGATAACCAGATTCATGACGACGAGCATAGTTTCGTAACTCCAGCCGTTGGTCCTCGATTTGCCCCAGAAGCCGGTGTGCCAGGTAAATATTTTCTTTTGTACGGCGCCGAGCATAACCAAAATCAAACCGATGGCGGCGAGTTGTGCGAGAACGCCCGAAACTACTCCGAGGCCGCCAGCTAACTCGGCTGCACCCAGAAAAATTGTGAAGCTCTTGCTCATCCCAATGTCCTTGCTCCGCGTTGCCGGGTCTTTGAGATGTTTGTAGCCGCTGGTGATGAACACGATGCCAACCATCAAGCGCAGGAGTAGCAGAGCAATATCGGTGAATTGAGCCAATTGCGGGAAGAGCATACAAGTTACTCCGAGCCGCTACCTGTATTCGCGCACGTTCCGCCAGCGAGTGCCGGTCAGATAGCCAAGTGACGTCGGGTAGTTTACAGCGAAATTAGAGGGCCAAGCCCTGAATCAGCGTTATCGGAGACTGCCCCCTACCCAGCGGAGGACGCAGCAGCCGATTGATTTCTGATACAGCTGCGAAGAATCCACGCGTTTTTCCGAGGACTGTGAAGCGGGATCGCAAATGGACGACGTGGAACGGATGCGGGAGTGCCGACAGGCAAATGCATCTTGTTGATTATAGACCACTTATTTCAATGAATCGGAAATGCCCTGGCGTGCATCCCATGGGTGTGGACGTGGATCTGAAGGAGGGTTATCCCGATGGAAGGGCGTAATGTCGAAACAATAGGCGTGCGCCGCACGGGTTGGGCTGCTCTAGACCGCGATCCGCAGCAGGACAAGGTCGAGTTTGTCTGTCCGTACTGCGGTGCGCGGGACGAGAAGAATGCCAGACGCGAGCGAGCGCTGTATCATTTCACGGACGGCTTTTTGCAGGATTTGCAGGGAGAAGTGACGCAGTGCCATTCCTGCAAGAGATCGTTGCGCGTGGTTCCGGTGGTGCTGCTGCACGACCAGGACGAAGAGCGGCGATTTGAAGCGGTCTTCTCTGACGAATTGGCTGCTGCCGCGAAAAATTGATTCGTTCTAAAAGCTGAAAATGGAAACGGGGCGCAATTGTTTGCGCCCCGTTTTTCTTTTTGCTTTTGGTTAAGACTTAGTAGCGGTGCCAGCAGCCGAAGCGGTCGTAGTAGCCGCGGACAAACGCTTCGCGCCGCTCGTGGCGCCCGTAGTCCTCGCGGTCGCTGTAATATCCGCGACGGACATCTTCATGGACCCTGTAGTCTCTGTGGTCATCGTAGCGAACGATGCGATCTCTATCCCGGTCCCGACTCCGCTCGTCGGCTTGGGCATTTGGTGCGCCTGCGAAACACAGAGCACCACCCAATACGGCCGTAGCCAACAGCGCCTTGCCAAACATGGACTTCAAAACGTTGGTGAACATTGCGTCCTCCCGGGCGTCTCGAAGACTGGTCTCGGGTTGCGCCCTATATTCATAAAACACTTGCGCCTCACAGATGTTGCGTCGCGCGGGGAAAAGAACAAAGCGTAAGAAGCGATAAGAAAGCCGCATAAATAAAAAAAGGGCGCAGCTGTTATTCGCTGCGCCCGTGAAGGTACTCAGTTTTATAGGTTAGTGACGGTCGTGATCGCGGTCGTCCCAGTCGCGATCGGTGTGCCAGCGGTGGCCGTCTTCATCCCACCAACGATGGCGTTCGCGCCAGCAGCGTTCCCGCGCCTCATGCAATTCATGACGCCAGTGGTCTGCTTGCCTGCTGTCCCAACCGTGACGCTCGGCCGCTTCGTGCAACTTGTAGTCGGCCCTGGCGATGCGGCGTTGGCAATCGTCATCATAGGACGCCAACGCGCGGGGAGTGCCCGTGAAAGCGAGCAAACCAGCCAGGGCGGCTGTGGGTAGCGCTGCCTTACCGAGAAACTTCCAGCTTCGATTCAAGAACGTTCCCATTGTCCTTCCCTCCTGAATTTCCCCCTGCTGGAGTAGGAGGACGTACAAGAGATAAAACACTCTTCCATTACAAATCTCTCGGTTTTCTTGCAACAGAATGAATATAAACAGATTAATTCTACTCGAGCGGGTCAGTAGGCCAGCAGAAAGGGATCAACATCCATGTGGTATTTCTCGAGGCCGGCGCGGATGTGGTCGAAGGCTTCATCAACACTGTCGGCGAACTGAAGCATTTTGTATTCCTCTTCGTTGATGGTGCCCCAGTTGACCATGGCTTTCCAATTCAGAACTTTGTCCCAGTATTTGCGCCCGTAGATGACGATGATGTTGTGCTTGGCGAGCTTGCCCGTTTGCAGCAGCGTGAGCATTTCCCAAAGCTCATCCATGGTGCCGAAGCCGCCGGGAAAGACGACCAGGGCTTTGGCGATTTGCGCGAACCAGAGTTTGCGCATGAAGAAGTAGTGGAAATTAAAGCTGAGTTCCGGGCTGATGTAGGCGTTGGCGAACTGCTCGTGGGGCAGCTCGATCGAAAGGCCGATGGACTTGCCGCCGGCTTCGCTGGCGCCGCGGTTGGCGGCTTCCATGATGCCGGGACCACCTCCGGAGCAAATGACGAAGCGGCGCGGCTTAGGGCCGAGAGTCAGCGACCAGGACGTAATTTTGTGGGAGAGCTGGCGCGCTTCCTCGTAATAACGGGACATTTCGAGGAGACTCTTCGCGTGGCGCAGTTCGCCGCGGTGCCTGGTCAGCGCGGCGGGGGAAAGTTTTCTGACATTTTCTTTTTTCAGCCGCGTGACGCGCGCCTGCGCCGTTTCGTGAGATTCGATGCGGGCGGAGCCAAACATGACGATGGTGTCGGCGATGCCCTCTTTTTTAAGCTGCACAAGAGGATGGAGATACTCCGCCAGGATGCGGAGGGGCCGCGCGGGCGTGCTTTCGAGAAAGCGGTGATCTTCATGAGGGGCTTTTGGCGCGTGCTGGGGCTTGAGCTTGGGCTGACCTGCGGACATGGGGTTTTCTCTCCGAAAGATGCAAACCACCATTGTAGGAATCGCAGAGGCTCGCGGCAACGTCTTCCGGCGCGGGTGCGTCGAATTGAGTACACTGCGGGAACCGGGCCTTTCTTATCAGATGTTATCGGGGAGACGGAATGAAGCAAACTACCGGTAAATACGCGTTGCTGGCCATTCTTCTACTTGGGGGAGCGGGAGCCTTGCGGGGGCAGGCCCCGGAAGGGCCGATGGCGCCAAAGCCCGGCCAGCCGGTGCAGCAAGCTCCGCCGGATGTGCAGGCCAAGCTGAAGGTTCAGGTGGCGCTGGTAAATATGCCGGTGACGGTGCGCAATGCGAAAGGCGAGATGGTGCATGATTTGGACGCCAAGGATTTTCGCATCACGGATAACGGCGTCGAACAGAAGATTTCGCACTTCGATCTCGGCGGAGACCCTCTTTCCCTGGTTATCTTGATCGAGACGAGCTCGCGCATCGACCCGATTCTTCCAGAGATGCGCAAGACCGGAATTCTTTTCACGCAGACGGTGATGGGGCCGGAAGGCGAAGCTGCCGTGGTGGGCTTCAACGACGCCGTGGACAAGCTGCAGGATTTCACGAGCGACGGCGATGCGATTGAGAACGTCGTGACGCGCCTCCAAGCGGGAACATCCGGCTCGAGACTCTACGACGCCATGGCCGTGGGCGTGGATATGCTGAGCGGCCGCAAGCCGCAGCCTACAGCGGATAACCCCGGAAGACGGCGCGTCATGTTGGTAATGTCCGAGACTGTGGATAGTGGGAGCGAAGCAAAACTTGGCGAGGTGCTGCGAAAGGCGCAGCTCGCGAATGTGACCATTTACAGCGTGGGGCTTTCGACTACGCGCTCGGAGTTGCATTCCGAGCCGAAGCACAATCAGCCAGCACCGATCGCGCCTCCGGGTATTAATACTATGCCGCCACCGCCAGGAAGGGCGCCGAGTCCCGGGAACGAATCCACCAGCGAGGGCGTTGATTTGCTCGGGCTGGCGATTTGGGCCGTGAAACACGCGGACAACAAAGTAAAAGATCACGCGATGGAAGTGGCCTGCACGGCAACCGGTGGGTCACACCTCGCTACGTATAAGGACAGATCGATTGAGAAGGCCATCGACGAAATCGGCGGGGAGCTGCACTCGCAATACACCGTCAGCTATGCGCCTACGGATACGAATGCCGTCGGCTATCACGAGATTAAAGTGGACGTGGATCGTAAAAACTTGAAGGTCCGCGCGCGGCCTGGGTATTACGTGGCGCCGCCGGAGGGATGATTCGGGTCGATTGGAGTCGTAACAGCGCGTTCGATGTCGCGCTGTGTCCTACGATAAATGATGAAAGCCGCCAGCACCAGTGCAAGTCCCGCACTGACGTACACTACCTTGCCTAGTGGGCGGTGTTCTTCGAATACGCCAATCAAGATCCGTCCCAGGCCACAAACGCACAAAAGGAAAAAAGCAAACTTGTTGCTCGCAGGAGTTATCGTCCGCTGACTAAAGTATCGTGGCCACGCCTCTCTTGGTAGGCCGGAAATTTTCAGCAATAGGTCCCTTACTAGAAGCAGACCAAGGCCCATGCCAAAAAGCAAAAGGAGAACTACGAAGGGGTGAGCGGAAATCGTCCCGATAAACCAGTCCACAGTCACTTGCCTCGAAGAGAAATTGGGCCATCCATCGGCCAAACTCTTTCCAATCAATCAGAAGGGTACCACTCGCACGCAAATGATGTGATCTCAAATAGAGTTGATCTCTAGAGAACTTGCTTCCAATAGGTTACTTCGCGGGACGCGAGGAGGGCGTCCTTGCGGGCGTTCCAGCGGAGGAAGTGCGGCGTGTTCGTGTGCCGGATGTGAGCCTCGCGGCTGGCCCACACTTCATGGAGCAGGAAGGCGCTGGGGCCGTCGGAGGATCGGTGCAAGTCATAGGTGAGGCAGCCCTCCTCTTTGCGTGTGGGGCCAACCAGAGCGCGCAGTTCGGGTTCGAGGAGCATGTCCTGCCCGTCGCGCGGACGAAGCTGCACGATGAGCGTTACGGCATCTTTTGGAAGCTTCGTGTGCTTGGCTAGCCGCGACTTGCGAGGGTGCGTTGTTCTCTTCTTTGTTTTGCGCTTCGCCATGGTGCGCGGGATTCTACTTCAAGAACCTCGGCATCCTCAACGCCAACAATCTTCCGGTCTGGGACGGATTCCAAGAGACCGGCACGGTCTGGCATGGGCAACGCCTCACTGTGAGGTTAACCTATTTAGAATCAACATTTATCGAGTCATCTTGTAGGTGTTCGTTCTACAAGACTTAAGTGAAGACTAACTCTTTTATATGCAACACTTACAAAATTCGCGAGGGGGCTAGTTGACAGTTTCCTCTACTTCTCGGCCAGCTTGCGGCCGGCGTTGAGGCTGTCAAAATTCAGGATGGTGTTGAGCACGAGCGAGTACGTGCCACGCGTTTCGCCGCGATACACCGGGTTGATGGAAAAGAGCACGACGTGGCCGTTCCCGGTGGGTACGTCAATGACGGCTGGATGCTGGGCGATTTCATCGCCGCCTTCGACGAGTCCGGAGACGAGCAGCTCCTTGCTATCCGCATAGCGGAAAATGACGCGGGCGCGATCCGCCGGAGGAATTGCGCGGAAATTGTTGTGCAGTTGCTCATCGGTGAGCAGCGGATTTTCCCAGATCTCGGACTTTGGTTCTTCGGGGAGTTCGGCGCCGGGGCGTCCAATGGTGAAATCGGGATCGTCCACCGTGCCGCGGCCGGTGGGACGCGTGTGCATTTCGCCGCCGAGGCGGCGGCCGCCGCGCGCGCCGGAAATGCTGCTCAACGAAAAAATGGGGCCGTTGTCGCAGTAGGCGGAGAGTTTTTCGTCGTAGCCGTAGGCGATGGGGCTTGCAGCGTCGACGAGACGCGTGCCGACGACGGAGCCGACGATTTTCAGTTTCTGCGCGTTGCCGACGCTGACGCCATCGGCCAGGCCGATGGACAACGCGAAACGCGAGGTGTCTGTCGCGGTCAGCAGAACGCCGCCCTTTGCGACGAAGGATTGTAGATTTGCGACGCCTTCCCAGCCGAGGCCGGGGCGCATGTCGTCCGTCGAATCATTTTTGCCGACGAGGTTGGGCGTTTCCGGCGTGTTCTTCCACGGGAGCGGATTGCCCCACGCGCTTGGCAGGCCGTTGATGATGGCCGTCGGGCTGGAGAAGAAGCCGACTGGCGGAAACAGAATGACGTCGTACTTGGCGTTGAGGTCGCTCGTCTTCGCGATGATTTGCGTGCTGATGTAGTCGTAGGGAATGCCGAGATTGTCCAGCGCGATGCGCCACCAGCCTTCTGCTTGCGTGCTGAGCCAGGTGTGGACAAAAGCCACGCGCGCGGCACGCACGGGATGGGTCTTGACGCTTGGCATCGCGGAGACCGGCGTGGCCTGCAAACCCAAGTCGGAAATGGCGTCATTGAGCTGGGCGCGGGCGACGTTGCGAAGGAGAAACGATCCGCGTGCGAACTTCTTTCCAGCGCTATCGAAGGGTTCTTCGGCGGCCTCGATCGAAGCGTCGTGCAATTTGTAGCGCAGCGTGGCTAGCGACGGTTCGGCGTTGTTGTTGATCGCATAGATCGTGCCTTCGCCGCTTACGCCTGCGGGCGCGCGAACTTCTTTTACCCGCTCTACAGAAACATCAAGCACTTTCGGATCGGTGACCCGCGTTACTTGCACGCCAAAGAGGTCGCCAAAAGTCCATCCGGTATCGTCATAGGGTGTTTTCTGCGGATCGTCCGGACTCCAGTATTGGTAGTCGAGGAGGGCGTCGGCGATGCGCGAATAGGGCTGGTCCATGCGGACGATGTAGCTGCCGGCGGGAAATTCACGCGTCGTGGGAGCGGGAGGCGTGTCTTTTTCTTTTGTTTCTTTTGCATCTTTCTTTGGCTTCGCGGATTTTTTTACGGGAAGCGTAACCGTGAAAGCCGCTGTCGCGCGCGATATTTCCACCGCTTGCTTTTGCAATACCTGCAACAACGCTGCTTGCGAGCCTAAGCGTGGATCATCCGCGGACAAAACATAGGCGGCAGGGCCTTCCGCGCCGGGCTTCGTGACGGAGCGCTTGGCTTTGAGGTAAAAATTCTTAAGGAAGAGCCGTTTGTTTTCGTTGAAATAGTGGAGTGAGGTGAGCAGGCCGGTCTGTTCATAGTTATTGTTGTCACGCTGCGACCAAAGAGTTTTCGGTAGCGGCGGATTTTGGCGGTACCAGGTGCGCGCGTATTCCTCAGGGTCGAGCGTACGGGTCAGCGTGTCCGCGCCGCCGTTGCCAAAGGTTTCATAGAGGCGGCTGATGCCGTTGTGCATGGCGGCGATGAACATCAGATAGCCCGGCGACCACGTATCGAAAACGCCGTGCGTGAAAACGCCCGGCATGCCGAACTTGGTCATGTCCGAAACATTGCGCCAGCCGATCATTTCCCATTCGTCGGTGAGAATCGGATCGACCCAGGCGTTGAAGGGGCCGTCGCCGGCGGTGTTGTCGTAAAGATAGGGCACGGATTCGTGCAGGTCGTGCAGCACCTGCGCCTTCCAGCCGACGTAGGTGTTGAGCACGTTTTCGGTGAGCTTGAGAGTGACGCCCATGGCATCGCGGTTGTTATCGTGCGCCACGTATTTGCCCCAGTAAATCAGCGGCGGATAAAAATCCTTGGGATGAGAAAGATGCCAGCGATAGATGTCCACCATGCGGTCGCGGCCATCGACCTCGACGACCGGCGTGATGAGCGTAATCATGCCATCGCGGATTTCGCGGATATACGGGCTTTCGTCGACGGCCAGGCGGTATGCCAGTTCCATCAACGCCGTGGGCGCGCCGGTCTCGGGGGAATGAATCGTTCCTGTGATGTAATAAACGGGGACAGCCTGCGCGACGATGCGATCGGCTTCCGCGTTATCGAGTTTTATTGTGCGCGGATCCGCCAGCTTTGCCAGTTGCGCGCGGTTCTCTTCGAGGTTTTTCAGATTCTCCGGCGAAGAAACCGCGACGGCAATCATTTCGCGGCCTTCTTCCGTCTTGCCGATAGAGAAGACCTTCACGCGCGGGCTAGCTTTTTCGAGCAGGCGCATGTATTTGTACACGTCTTCCGCATAGGGCAGGATTCCCGGCGCACCGGCCACGTCACCGAGAACAGCTTCGGGAGTCGGAACATTTTTCGAGGCAGGTAGGTAGTCGACGAGCGGCGAGGTAAAAAATGGCTGCGTCGTGTACTTGTGGATTTTCGCAGTGTAGGCGTCATCCACGGGCTGCTTGGAGTCGCGAGCCGGAGCAGTTTCGCCGTCGGCCAGCGCGGCGGTTCCCGCCAAGGAAAGAAAAAGCAGCAGGCCGAAACTCCGCAGGATGTACACGCGCACTTTTCTAGTACGAATCATTTGGTCCCCCGAAGGTACGAAGTGGAATGCGGATTGTAGCGCAAGTGCTATTGGGCGGCGACAAATGTTATGCACACCGGAGAGGGGACTTCGATCGTCTGGCCTGTCGGAGTCAGATTGCCGGTTGCGGCATCGATGTGGAAGACGACGATGTTGTTCGATTCCTGATTTTCAGCGAGCAAAAATGTTCCTGTGGGATCAATGGCGAAATGACGAGGCGTTTTGCCGCCAGTCAATACCTGGCCGAGAGATTTCAGCGTTCCCTTCTTTTCGTCGATCGCGAAAATCGCGATGCTGTCGTGGCCGCGGTTCGAGGTGTAGAGAAATTTTCCGGAAGGATGCACGGCGATCTCGGCGGCTTCCTTTGGGCCCGCATAATCTTTCGGCAGCGCGGAGATAGTTTGCAGCGACGTGAAAGCACCATTCTTGGCCTGATAAGAGAACACCGTCACGGAAGATTCCATTTCGCTCAGCACATAGGCGAACTTCCCATTAGGATGAAAGGCGAGGTGACGCGGGCCGGCGCCGGGCTTCACTTTTGCAAAACCAGAAAGCAAGGGTGTAAAAATCCCTTTGCTTGGGTCGAAGCCATAGACTATGACCTGATCGAGGCCCAAATCGACCGCGAGCGCGAACCGATCGTCAGGGGACGTGCCGATCCAGTGGGCGTGCGGGCCCTCCTGGCGCTCCTTGTTCGGGCCGGAGCCGGAGTGCTGGACGAAACCGCTGGCGGTTCCGAGAGTTCCATCCTCGTGAACCGGAAACGACGCGATGCTTCCGCCATCATAATTCGCGACCAGAGCGAATGAGCCGTTTTTGTCGAGAGAAACGTAACAAGGCCCCGCGCCGCGCGTGGGCACTTGATTCAGAAACTTGAGCGCGCCGGTTTTTGCATCGATGGCAAAAGCGCTCACTGCTCCGCCGGCTCCACCGTTGAAATCGCCGACTTCATTCACCGCGTAGAGAAATTTGCCGTTGGGATGCACGGCCAAGAAGGAAGGATCCGCCGATTCCGCCGCAACGCCGAGGGCTGTAAGCTGGCCCTTCTCCGCATCGAACCGGTACGCGTAAATCCCTTTGCTGCTCGTTTTAGCCGTGTAGGTGCCGACGTACGCGATGTACTGGCTCTTCGCAGCGGGCTTTTCCGGAGTCTGCGGCTGTGAAAACAAAAGCAACGGTACGGAGAGTAGGGTTAGGAGTGCAAACAATCGTCGCGTGATTTTCATGAGGTTGAAAATTCTAACACCAACTATTTCTAACACTAACTATTGAAGTTGTAGGGGCGCAGCATGCTGCGCCCCTGCAAAGAAAGTGCTGGGCTACTTCTTTTCTTCTTCTTGCTCTTCCTGAAGAACGGCGGCAGCGGCGACGGAGTCTCCTGCTTCAAGCCGCAGCAGGCGAACACCCTGTGTCGAGCGGCCCGCTTCGCGAATTTCATTCGCGTGCACGCGAATCACTTTGCCATCGTGCGTGATGATCATCACGTCAGACTCTTCCGTCACCTGTAGCGTGGCGACGACCGAGCCGTTGCGGTCCGTGGTCTTCATGTTCACCACACCCTTGCCGCCGCGGGACGTGATGCGGTACTCCGCGAGCGGCGTGCGCTTGCCGAAACCCTTTTCGGCGACAGTGAGCATCAGCGTTACCAGCGAATCCTTGATCTGCTCGTTTTCGAGCTCTTCGAGATTTTGCGTGGTGACCTTGCCTTCCTTTGCGATGATCTCGAAATCCGGCTGCACCGCGTCCATGCTGACGACGTAGTCGTCCTTGTCGAGGTCCATGCCGTTCACGCCACCAGCGTTGCGCCCCATCGGGCGTACTTCCGTTTCGCGAAAAAGGATCGCCTGGCCTTCATGGCTGGCAAGGAAGATCATCTGCTTGCCGTCGGTAAGCTTCGCGCCAATAAGTTCGTCCTTGCCATCGAGACTAATGGCGATGATCCCCGTCGAGCGAGGATTGGAAAATTCCGCGAGCGTCGATTTTTTCACCGTTCCGCTCTTTGTGGCCATGAAGACGAAGCGGCCCTCTTCTTCGAGCGTGTGCGCCGCGACGAGAGCCGTGAGCTTTTCGTCTTCCTGGAATTTCACGAGGCTGGAAATCGCCTTGCCGCGCGTGGCGGCGGCGGCTTCCGGCAGCTCGTACACCTTGAGCCAGTAGACGCGCCCTTTCGACGTGAAGAGCAAAATGTAGCTGTGCGCCGAGGCAATGAACATATGCTCGACGAAGTCTTCTTCCTTGGTGCGTGCACCGATGCGGCCTTTGCCCCCGCGTGACTGATGCCGGTACGTGTCGGCCGCCGTGCGCTTGATGTAGCCGGCATGGCTCACCGTGATCAGCATGTCCGTATCGGCGATCAGGTCCTCGAGCTTGATTTCGTCCACCTTGTCGACAATCTGTGTACGGCGGTCGTCACCATATGCCTTTTGGACTTCCCGTAGCTCTCCAGTGATCACTTGCTTCAGCTTTTTCTCGCTTGAGAGAATCTCTTTCAGCTCGGCAATCTGCTCGCGGATGGACTTCAATTCCTTGAGGATTTCGTCAACCGAGAGCTGCGTGAGGCGGTGGAGTTGCAGCTCGAGAATGGCGTCGACTTGAATCGGGGTCAGGCCGTCAGAGACGGACCGCGTAACTTCGCCTTCGAGTCCCGCGACTCTGTACTTCCTGCCATCCAGCTTGACGCCTTCGAGCTTTCTGGATTTGCCGTTTTCCGTGATGGTGACGTCTTGCTCGGAAAAATACTTGAGCAAATTCTCTTTGGCTTCGGCACGGCTTGAGGAGCCGCGAATGATGCGTATAACGTTGTCGAGGTGATCGAGAGCAACCTGATAGCCGACGAGGATGTGCTCGCGCTCTTCGGCTCTGCGAAGTTCATAACGCGTGCGGCGCAGCACGACGTCGCGGCGGTGCTCAAGGAATAGCTTGATCAGCGGAATCAAGCCCAGTTCGCGTGGCTGGCCGCCCACGATGGCGAGCAGGATCATGCCGAACGATTCCTGCATTTGCGTGTGCTTGAAAAGATTGTTGAGGATGAGCTGCGATTCCTCGCCGCGCTTGATTTCGATGACCACGCGCATGCCTTCGCGGGAAGATTCGTCGCGGACGTCGGCGATGCCTTCGATCTTCTTGGTCTGCACCAGCTCGGCGATGCGTTCGATCAGCTTCGATTTGTTGACCTGGTACGGAATTTCGGTGACCACGATGTTTTCGCGGTCCTTGCCGACTTCTTCGATGGCCGCTTTGGCGCGCATCATGAAGCTGCCGCGGCCCGTTTTGTAAGCGGATAAGATGCCCTCGCGACCCGCGATGTACGCACCGGTCGGAAAATCCGGGCCGGGCACGATCTTCATGATTTCGTTCAGAGGCGTGTCGGGCTTGTCGAGCAAAATCACGGCGGCTTCCACGATCTCTCGCAGATTGTGCGGCGGAATGTTCGTGGCCATGCCGACAGCGATGCCGCTCGCACCGTTCACCAAAAGATTCGGGATGCGGGACGGCAGGACGAACGGCTCTTCGCGCGTCTGGTCAAAGTTGGGAACGAAATCGACCGTTTCCTTTTCGAGGTCGGCGAGAATGTCTTCGCTGATTTTCGCCAGCCGCGCTTCCGTGTACCGCATGGCCGCCGGAGGATCGCCGTCGACGGAGCCGAAATTCCCCTGGCCATCGATCAACGGGTAACGCATGTTGAAGTCCTGCGCCAAGCGGACCAGCGCGGGATAGATGACGGCTTCTCCGTGCGGATGGTAGTTGCCGGAAGTGTCGCCGCAAATTTTGGCGCATTTGCGGTAGCCGCGATTCGAAGCGAGGCCGAGGTCGTTCATGGCCACGAGGATGCGGCGCTGGACGGGCTTCAGTCCGTCGCGGACATCAGGCAGCGCGCGCGCGATGATCACGCTCATCGCATAGTCGAGATAAGACTTCTTCATCTCGGCTTCGATATCGACCGGCAACAGAATCGACTTGTTTGTTTCGTCCGCCATTTCCCCTCGCTGTGGCTAAGTTTCTCTGTTGTAGGGGCGCAGCATGCTGCGGCCCTACAAGCGATAGCTATCGTTTTGCCGCGTACTCCAGCACGTAAGCTTTCACTGAATCGAACGCGTCCGCCGCATTTGTGAAGCGCCGTGGCCCAAAGTGTTCTTCAAGCTGCTTCAAAAACTCGTCGCGCTCCGCTTCATTCGCAAACTCAACGGCAACACCGCGTTCGTTGTCCGGAGCGTCCGTTGGCGTCGCCCTAAACCCGCTGCAACTCAATCCACGCAGCCCCGGCAGCGTCGTCCAACCCAACTGCCATATCATGTTACGGACTTCGCTTTCAGCCGCAACACATAGAAAGCGCCTGCGCCAATTGCCAGCACGACCAGTACACCGATCACTTCGACCGTGAGAACCCTGTGCCAGCCTTCCGCGGCGGAAGCATCGCCAGACCACAGAGCCACTCGCCAGCTTCGAAATTCATTCACCAATCGCGGCAGCCGAAATCCCGCCGTGCAAACTGACGCTAGCAGCAGGCCCCAACGGATCGCGTTTCGAATGGACCCCGCATCCGGATTGGCTCGCTCCTCCACCGGCTAAATATCCAGGTTAACGACTTCGAGCGCGTTGTCCTCGATAAATTTGCGCCGCGCCTCGACGTTTTCGCCCATCAGCGTGGTGAAAATATCTTCTGCGGCGACGGCGTCTTCGAGCTTTACCTGGAGCAGCGTGCGCGTGTCCGCATTCATCGTGGTTTCCCACAACTGTTCGGCGTTCATTTCGCCCAAGCCCTTGAACCGCGTGATCGTAAAGTCTTTCTTGGCGTCCTCCACGACGTAATTGAGAACGTCATGCACATTTTCTTTGCTCACTTTGTCGCCGTTGCGCGCAACCGTGAATGGAGGTTTGTTGAATTCATCGATCTGCTTGGCCAGCCCGCGCAGGCGCTTGTAATCCGCTGTAGACGCCAGCGCCCAGTTAACTTTTTGGTTGTGTGGGGGGCCGAATTGAATTTCGTAAAGGCTGTGCTCTTCGTCAAAAGCAACCTTGCCGTCCAGCTTGAGTTTAGCTTTCTCAATTTCCTTCAAAAGTTTGTCGAGCGCTTTCTTGTCCTCGAAATCCGTCTTTTTCTCGAGGCCACTCTCCGCAAGCAGTTCCACCAAGCCCTGCTCGCGCAAACGCCGTCCCAATTTCGCCGCCGCGGCTTCGTACTCCTGCACATTCAAAAGAAACTTTGTCAGACCGGCGCCCTCGAGCGATACGCCCTCCTTCGCCTTTACGACGTGATCTTCCGTGGCGCGCTTCATCAGCTCGTGCGCAAATTCGCGTTCATCGCGGATGTATTTTTCCGTTTTGCCGCGCTTCACGCGGTAGAGAGGTGGCTGCGCGATGTAAATGTGGCCGCGATCGATCAGCTCTTTCATGTGGCGGAAGAAAAATGTCAGCAACAGCGTGCGGATATGCGAGCCATCGACGTCCGCGTCGGTCATGAGGATCACTTTGTGATAGCGGAGCTTGCCCGCGTCGAAGTCATCCTTGCCGATGCCGGTGCCAAGCGCCGTGATGATGGCGCGAATTTCTTCGTGCCCCAGCATTTTGTCGTAACGCGCTTTTTCGACGTTGAGGATTTTGCCTTTGAGCGGCAGGATCGCCTGGTACTTGCGGTCGCGGCCCATTTTCGCCGAGCCGCCGGCGGATTCGCCCTCGACGACGAACAGTTCGCAGCGCGAAGGATCGCGCTCCTGGCAATCGGCGAGTTTGCCGGGCAGGCCGCTCGAATCCATCGCGGACTTGCGGCGCGTAAGTTCGCGAGCTTTGCGCGCAGCCTCGCGGGCGCGCGCGGCATCGATGCACTTGGAAATGATGCGGCGTGCCACCGTGGAATGCTTGTCGAACCATTCGCCAAGCTTCTCGTTGACGAGTTGCTCGACGTCGCCCTTGATATCGCTGTTCAGCTTGCCTTTGGTCTGTCCTTCAAATTGCGGCTGCGGCAGGCGCACGGACACGACAGCCACAAGCCCTTCGCGAACGTCGTCGCCCGTGATGGTCACTTCATCCTTTTGCTCTTTTAGCATGCCCGCCGACGACGCGAAATTGTTGATGGTGCGCGTCAGCGCAGAGCGAAAACCGGAAAGGTGCGTGCCGCCATCGACGGTGTTGATGGTGTTCGCGAACGCGAAAACGTTCTCGCCGTAGGTGTCGTTGTATTGCAGCGCGATTTCGATCTCAACCGTGCCGCGCTTGCCTTCGATGTAGATCGGCGAATCGTGCAGCGTGGTCTTGCCGCGGTTCAAATGCTTGACGAACTCGCCGATGCCGCCGGTAAAGCGGAATTCCGAGGTCTTCTCCGTGCGCTCATCGGTGAGCGTGATCTTCAAACCTTTATTCAGGAAGGCTAGCTCACGCAAGCGCTGCGAAAGCGTGTCGAAGCTGAAAACCGTCTTGTCAAAAATTGTCGGATCGGGATGAAACGTAACGCTCGTGCCGGTCTTTCGCGTTTTGCCCGTCTGCTTCAGCTTCGTAGTGGGCTTGCCTTTTTCGTAAGACTGTTCCCAGACAGCGCCATCGCGCGAAATTTCCAGTTCGAGCCGATCCGAAAGCGCGTTGACAACGGAAACACCGACGCCATGCAAACCGCCGGAAACTTTGTACGTGTCGCTATCGAATTTTCCTCCGGCGTGCAACACCGTGAGCACCACTTCCGCCGCAGGACGCTTTTCCGTGGCGTGCATGTCCACAGGAATGCCGCGCCCATTGTCGACCACCGTGACCGAATCATCCGCATGCACGGTGACGTTGATCTCGTCCGCGAAGCCGGCCATGGCTTCGTCGACGGAATTGTCGACGACCTCCCACACCAGATGGTGCAGGCCCATGTCGCCTGTCGAGCCGATGTACATCGCGGGACGCAGACGCACCGCTTCTAGCCCGCCGAGAACTTTGATCGACTTCGCGTCGTACTGGTGACCCGGAGCTTTTCCGGCCACCGTCTCTTTATCGCCCATGTACGCTCCTGACGAAACTCTCACCGTGCAAAGACGGACCCCGAGCCAAGCGGCGAGCCTCAGCGCTCAAAAACTCTGCTCAATTTCTTGTGAAGCTAGGAAAGGCGTGCTCGCGAAATGCTCCGTACGTCGCCTTACCCTTTGATTCCGGATTCATCGAGCGAATCCAGAACTCGTAGGGTTCCTGCTCCATCCCGTCTCGCGCAGCGAGACGTGGCGAAGACTTCTTAACTCCAAGCATCCGGCTCAATAGCTCCTGGCGCGAAGCTAAATGGCTGGGCCGAACTCACTTGGCCGACGTGCCGATTTGGAGGTTACCGAACTGCGAATCGACAGCCAACAAAGTATACCCGATATGGGGCCGTTTCTCAAGGCCAGATGAGGTCTCGAGCGTTGTATAAAGTATTTATTTTGTTCTATTTAGACTTGCCTTGGCGGGCTGGGCAGACTTTGCGGGCAACTCGAGTCTGGTGTGAAATCCGATCGGTTTTTTCGTTGGAATTGGCGTTTCCAGCATGCGGCGAATAGTCTCAAAAACGGCCTGAAATCTCGCATCGTACCACTTTTGTCTCTGGCATACCTACTCTCAAATGCGCATGGGCATGATGATGTAGCGGTAACGGTAGGATTCGTCGGCAAGCGGGCGCATCTGGCCGGCGGATTGTTCGTCCTTCAATTCAATGCTGATAGGTCCATCGGCCGCGGCGGCCAGGAAATCGAGCATGTAGGACGAGTTAAAACCGATGCTAATCGCGTCGCCTTTGTATTCCTTCTCGATGTTTTCCTTGGCTTCGCCGTATTCGGGGCTTGACGCCGAAATTTCTATGCCTTCTTTCGATACGGCCAGCTTCACGGCATGCGAGCGCTGATCAGCAAGCTGCGACACGCGCCGCACTGCATCGCTAAGTTCCGCGCGCTCGAGCACGACCGTTTTGCTGTTGTCACGCGGCAGCACCGCTTCGTAATTTGGAAATTGTCCGGTAAGGATTCGCGAAATTAAAAGCCTGTGGCCCACTTGAAAGAACAAATGGCTTTCGTCCTTTGCAAACTCGATCGAAGCGTCAGAACCGGCCACGTTCGCCAGTTTTTCAACTTCGTCCATGGCTTTTTTCGGAATGAGCACTTTCACTTCGCCATTTAAGCCCGCGAGTTTCTGATCGGTCTCCGCAAGCGCCAGGCGATGTCCGTCGGTGGCCACCATCGCCAGAGTGTCCGGCTTCAAGATCAACAACCCGCCATTCAGTGTGTAGCGCGACTCTTCCATCGAAATGGCAAATTTTGTTTTGGCGATGAGGCTCTCCAACACCGGGGCGGAAATCTTGACGAGCGTGTGCGGCATGGCGGGCAGCGCTGGGAAATTTTCCTTGGCCATCCCGACGAGCTTGTACTTCTTTCGGTCGCTGACGATTTCGACCCAGTGATTCTCGAGCAGTTTGACCTTGATCTCGCCCTCGGGAAGCAGGCGCACCAACTCCAGCAGTTTTTTCGCGGGAATCGTCCCTGCGCCTTCTTTCTTGATCTTCGCTTCGCAGGACGTGCGGACACTCAGCTCAAGGTCGGTCGCCGTGATGGTCAACTGGCTGCCCTTCGCCTCCACCAATAAATTCGAGAGAATCGGAATCGTCGTCTTACGCTCAACGACGCCTTGCGTCATGCTAAGTTCATTCAACAGCGCTGATTTTGTAACGCTGAATTCCATCTCGTGATGTTCCTCGCGTGCGGTTCCTGTTGCGCTCATTCGGGTTCCTCGCCGCTCTCCACCGCTGTCGTACTGTACTCGCTTTTTCGCAAAGTATAAAGCCCACAAGACACGTAAAACCTGTGGAAATGCGTGGGAATCTGAACTCTCCTGCTCTCAAGCCAGCACAAGATATCAGCACTCGTTTTTTCACAGCAACAATCATAACAACAAGAGCTTTGACCAATCTTTGAACACTCTAAAGCTTGTTGCTGTGATGAGTGCGGTGGATATGTGGAAAGCCCAACAACCACTTTCATCCCAGTGGCCTAGCGTTGCTTGCTCTAGGTGGCGAATTGTGGGAAACGGTGAAAAGATAGCCCCAAAGCATACTTCCAAGCTTCACGTCGAAATATCCTCCACGGCACTCAACAGAATTTCCGCATCTTCTCCAACGCCTATTCACAAGGCGTTCACGCATGAATTTGTGTGCCGATGTGTTGCAATTAAATAACCTGGGACGTCCAGAGAAGGCAGTCTCACGGAGCAGACGCCTTGCCTGCGTCAAGAACCGTCATGTTGCATAGAGCAGACTTACGGATTGCCAGCGGAGTGAAAACGTCGCCGCTATTGAAGGGTATCCATCAAACGCGTGATCGTCCGGTTCAAGTCTTTGTCCGATCGCCGCATCTCCTCGATCTTGTTGATCGAGTGCAGCACCGTGGTGTGATGCTTGCCGCCAAATTGCCGGCCAATTTCCGGCAGAGACGCCGAGGTGAGTTGCTTCACGATGTACATCGCCACCTGGCGCGGGAACGCGATGGCGCGCGTGTTGCTGCGCACCTTCAAATCCTGCTCGCGCATATTGAAATGCTCGCTCACGCGCTTCTGAATCAGGTCGATGGTGACGCGCTTCTCCTGCGAGGCAATGATATTGCGCAACACCTGCTGCGCCGTCGCCAGGGAAATCGTAGCGCCCGTCAGGGACGCATAAGCCATCAACCGCGTCAGCGCGCCTTCCAACTCGCGAACGTTGGACTTAATGGCCCGCGCGATGTATTCCGCCACTTCGTCCGGCAAACTAAAGCGGTCGTTCTCAGCCTTCTTCTGCAAAATTGCGATTTTGGTTTCCAGATCCGGAGGCTGGATGTCCGCGATCAAGCCCCATTCGAACCGCGAGCGCAGCCGCTCCTCGATCGAATTGATCTCTTTCGGCAGGCAGTCGGAAGAAATCACAATCTGCTTCTGCTGTTCGTACAGCGCATTGAACGTGTGAAAAAACTCCTCCTGTGTCCGTTCTTTACCCGCGATGAACTGAATGTCGTCCACCAGCAAAACGTCTACGGTATGGAAGCGGTCGCGGAAACTGGTCATGCGGTCGAAGCGCAGCGAATTGATCACCTCGATGGTGAATTTCTCCGCGCTCACATAGCTAAGCCGCATTGCAGGATTGCGCTTCTTAATCGTGTGGCCAATGGCATGCATCAAATGCGTCTTGCCCATGCCCACTCCGCCATAAAGAAACAGCGGGTTGTACGCTTTCGACGGCTGCTCCGCAACGGCCCGCGCCGCCGCGTGCGCGAACTCATTCGATTTGCCGACAACAAATGAATCGAAACTGTAGCGCAAATTCAACTGATGATCGCTGCTTTCAAAG